>CEUS01174561.1_pt1 | contig 11722 bp, 10 predicted proteins | sample 427031 | NCBI WGS metagenome assembly CEUS01 (sample SAMEA2622837, study PRJEB7988) | marine metagenome | biome: marine biome (ENVO:00000447); feature: marine epipelagic mixed layer (ENVO:xxxxxxxxx); material: "saline water (ENVO:00002010), including plankton (ENVO:xxxxxxxx)" | depth 140 m | reverse complement strand
GGTGGCAGTAAGCGGATCAAAGGAAAAAATGTCCGGCCTTTTGCCGGCAAACCGCTGATCGCTTATTCTATTGAGGCGGCAAAACAGGCCGGTGTGTTCGACGATATTGTGGTATCGACCGACTCGCCTGAAATTGCCCGGGTAGCCAAAACCTGGGGCGCGACACTGATCATTGAGCGGCCGGATGCGTTGTCAGACGATCATACCGGCACGTCGCCGGTGATTCGCCATGCCATAGAAGGATATAGCGAAATCGTCGATAAACCGGATTTTGTGTGCTGTATCTACGCTACAGCCCCCTTTTTACAAGCCGGTTTCCTGGCCGACGGGTTAGCTCGTCTGCAGGCTGCTCCGGCTATGTACTATGCCTTTTCAGTTACGACTTTCGACTTTCCCATTCAGCGTGCCATTCGATTGGCTGGTGAGGGGGTTGAGCCGGTGGATGCGGGTAACATGGGGATGCGCTCGCAGGATTTGGAAGAGTGCTACCATGATGCGGGTCAGTTCTACTGGGGGCATAGTTCTGCCTGGTTAGCCCATCAGCCAATGTTCGCTCAGCACAGTATTCCGGTAGTACTGCCGCGCCATCTGGTGCAGGACATCGATACCATGGAAGACTGGACTCGCGCCGAGCTAATGTATCTGGCCTATGTTAAAGGAGGCGGTGATGCATAGTACCGGGCCGGCCAGAAAAATAAAGATTGGCAACCGTGAAATCGGTCGTGATACCGCGCCTTTTGTGATTGCAGAGCTTAGCGGAAATCACAGTCAGTCGCTCGATACCGCAAGAGCCATGGTCAAAGCGGCCGCCGAGAGTGGTGCCCATGCTATTAAATTGCAAACCTATACCGCCGACAGCATGACCCTTGATGTCATGGAGGCTGGTTTTGTTATTGAAGAAACCGACAGTCTCTGGCACGGCGCCAGCCTGTATAGCTTGTATCAAAAGGCGGCTACTCCGTACGCGTGGCACAGTGAACTATTTGACTATGCGAAATCGCTGGGAATGCTGGCTTTCAGCTCGCCCTTTGATGAGTCGGCGGTGGACTTCTTGGACGAACTGGACGTCCCCTGTTTCAAAATCGCCTCATTCGAATTAACTGACATTCCGCTTATCAAAAAAGCGGCCAGCAAAGGCAAGCCGCTGATCATGTCAACCGGGATGGCCAGCCTGAGTGAAATTGAGCTGGCGGTAGAGACCGCCAGGGAAGCGGGCTGCGAAGAGATTATCCTGCTTAAATGCACCAGTACCTATCCGGCAGAGCCGATAAACACTAATCTTAATACCATCCCTCATTTGCGCGACGCCTTCGGCTGCGAAGTGGGCCTGAGCGATCATACCGGAGGTATTGGCGCAGCCGTGGCCAGCGTCGCTCTGGGGGCCAGCGTAATCGAAAAACACTTTGTGTTGGATCGCAATGGCGGTGGTGTTGACGCGGCATTTTCATTAGAGCCACAGGAACTTGCTTCGCTGGTAACAGAAACCGAACGGGCCTGGCAGGCCTTAGGACAAGTGAAATACGGCGGCACCGTGGCAGAAGATAAAGCCAAACAATATCGACGCTCTATTTATGTCAGCCAGGATATTCAGCCTGGCGAACCGCTTGGTCCGAACAACCTGAAGATAGTCCGTCCGGCCTTTGGCCTGGCACCAAAGCACTGGGATTTTGTGTTGCATAAAAAAGCCAGTCGATTTATTCGTAAAGGGACGGCCCTTAGCTGGGAGCATATTGGCGAATGAGTGCTGTGCTTTTTTGTACCGGCGGCAGTAGCGAAACAGGCATTGGCCATATCATGCGTTGTCAGGCGCTTGCCCAGGCTGCCGGGGAGCAAGGGCTGGACAGTCTGTTTGTAGTGAACGAGGCCGCCCGCCAGTTTATTCTTGCGCGTTACGACTGGACTGGTCAGCTAATTTTAGCGGCTGAGACCGAACAGGCCCTGGTCAGTCAGATAACCGCGCTGGCAGCGGAGCATGCAGCGGTGGCCATTGTGCTTGACGGGTACGGTTTTAGCGAGTCGCTGCTGCGCAATGTAAGTCACCCCGGCACACCGCTGGTGCTGCTCGACGATCTTCGCCAACCGGGTTTTCAGTATGCCGATATTTTGTGTAACCCCGCCGGTGAAGTCTGGCGAGAGGCGTATACCGAAGCAAACCCTACCGCCATGCTATGTTTGGGGGCCAGATACCGGTTACTGAGAAGAGAATTTTCCGTCACCCAACCGTTACCGATAAATCAGCGCTTTAGTCTGACCATTAATATGGGCGGCAGCGATCCGGCGGGATTAACCTTACCTGTACTTGAAAGGTTGACTGCCGCGCTGCCGGATGCGCCGTTCAGAGTAGTCACCGGCCCGGGCATGGCGGCAGATGCACTCGATGCCTTAAGCCGTTTTATTCACAAAAGTGATAGCGCGATTCAGCATGTACACAATTGCCAGGATATGGCCGATTTGTGGATCAATGCCCGCCTTGCCGTGGTTGCCGCAGGCGGGAGTCAGTTTGAACTGGCGGCCTGTTTAACGCCTTCAGTGTTACTGACGGTAGCGGCAAATCAGCGCCAGGCCAGCCATGAAGCGGCCGGGCAGGGCTGGTGTGAAGTCATGAATGCTGAAGAGAGTCTTGATTTGGCCGCTCTGACCGCCAGTGTCAAAGCACTCTGGCAGGATGAAACTCGCCTTGAAGCTATGTCCAGGGTAGCTTCTGATGTCGCTGTCACCGATGGCGCCTGGCAGTTGCTGGCCGCTATTGCCGATTGGCGCAACGATCTGGCGGGATAATATGTTAAGTAACAAGCCGGTTAACCATTTTTCGCTCAGTGCCTATCAGGTAGAGCTGCTGCCGATGGCACAAACTCATCAGGACCTGCTGCGAAACTGGCGTAACCAGGATGAAATTCGCCGTCAGATGTTGTCAGACGAACCGATCAGTGAAGAACAACAACAGGCGTGGTTCAAAAAAACGCAGCTCGACCCAAAACAATTGCACTGGGTAATTAAATTTCGTGATCAGTTCATTGGCGCGACCAACGTTAAATCGCTGGAAAATGGTAATACCGTGGAACAGACCAGTTTGCTTGAACCCGGCTTGTACATTGGTGAGCGGCGCTATCAGGGGAATATCATTGCCTTTGCCCCAACCCTTGCCATGTACGATTTTTGTTTCGACCAACTTGGCACCAAACGATTCCGGGCGGTAGTTAAACGCAGTAATCAAAATGCTTTGAGTTACAATCAAAAGCTCGGTTATGCCATTGTCGACGATGAAGAGCTGATGGTGCTCGAACTGGATGTGGAAAGTTATCGTCAGGCCACGGCGCCGATCAAACAATTTTTATCACGCACTCGCAACGCGAAATAAGGAACGAGACACACGTGGATACGCAGCAAAAATTACAACAAGCCTTTAGTGATGCACTGGGGATCCCGCCGGAAAAAGTCATCGACGGGCTCACTTACAATACCATTCCTGAGTGGGACTCAACGGCTCACATGGTATTAATCGCAGAGTTAGAAAATGTGTTTGATGTGATGCTGGATACCGACGACATCATTGATATGAGCTCGGTGGCCCAGGCCAAACTCATTTTACAAAAATACGATGTCAGCTTCGCTTAATACTGTTTTACAAAGTGCGTCGGTACTTATTACCGGGGCGAGCGGAGGCATCGGCCAGGCGATTGTAGCCGCCTGCATAGAGCGCGGTGCCACCGTGTTTGCTGGCGGACGCAACGAAGAAGCTCTCGGCGCCATGCAGGAGACTTTTGGCAAAGCATTGCGGCCGCTGGTGTATGATGTGACCGATGAGCATGCGGTGAAAGACACTTTCCGGCAATTGCAGCGCCAGGTTTCAGATGGACTGGCCCCGCCGTTATTCGGCCTGGTAAACAATGCCGGCGTGATGCTGGAGTCGCCGTTATCGGTAACCAGCATGGACAAACTCAAACAGCAACTCAATATTAACTTTCTCGCCCCTTATCAGCATATGCAACTGGCCAGCCGGCTAATGAGCCGCCTGCGCCGTGGCAGTATAGTGAATATTGTGTCGCAGGTCAGTGAGCAGGGCAGTAAAGGCATGAGCGCTTATGCAGCCAGTAAGGCAGCTCTGACCGGCGCCACTAAATCTCTGGCGAAAGAACTTGCTCCGGTGGGAATTCGGGTGAATGCGGTAGCCCCCGGATTTATCGATACTCCGCTTACCGAACACTACGAGAATGAAGCCAGACAAAAAGTGCTGCAGCGAACGGTACTGCAACGTGCCGGTACGGCCAGGGAAGTGGCTGATGCCGTACTTTATTTACTCTCCGAGCAGGCCGGTTATACCACCGGGCACGTGTTACCTGTTGATGGACACTTTTGTCCATGAGCCATGCAGAGCTAATGATCCCGTTTATAGAAGCCCATCGTTACTCAGAGCGAGTGGCTCTGATGGATGATACCGACAGCCTCACTTACCGCCAGCTAAGTGAGGCTGTAGAACGTCGAGCGCAAAACTGGCAACAGATAGTTGCCCTTCATCGCCCGGTGGTGATGATGCTCATTGATAACAGTATCACCAGTGTGGTGGATTACTTAACTGCACTGAGTCTGGATTATGTGGTGCTGTTACTAAATCGCGAGTGTACGCTTGCCACCCGTGAACAATATGCACAGGCATTAACACCCAATGCGGTAATTGGTGATGGCACCGTCACGTTTCTGCATAATGATCCACCGTCCACGGATGCCCGGTTAAGCCTGTTATTATCTACCTCCGGTAGCACCGGCGCCGGCAAATGCGTGGCGCTGTCGCAACGTAACCTGACGGCGAATTGTGACGCCATTTTAGCGTATCTGCCCATTGTGGCAGAGGATATTACGCTGGCTACCTTGCCGCTAAGTTATTCTTACGGACTGTCGGTATTGCACACCCATCTTAAAGCAGGCGCAACCATCTGTTTTACCCGCCACAGCGTGTTTGATAAGGCGTTCTGGGAGGTGATAAAAAACCGTCCGGTAACGTCGCTGGCGGGCGTTCCGTCTTTTTACGAAATGCTGCTTCGACTGCGCTTTACCCGTATGACATTACCGGCCCTACGCTATTTTACGCAGGCTGGCGGAAAACTGGCCGAGGCCCATGTGACCAGCCTGGCCGAATACGCCAAACAAACCGATAAAGCATTTTTTGTGATGTATGGCCAAACCGAGGCTACGGCCCGGATGGCCTACCTGGCGCCTCACAAAGTATTACAAAAGCCGGGCGCGATGGGGCAGGCGATAGCCGGAGGCGAATTTAAACTGACTGGCGAAAACCCGCCGGATGGGGAGGGCGAGCTTTGCTATCGCGGTGATAATGTTATGCTGGGCTACGTTGAAAAGGCGGCCGATTTAGCCGCGTTTACACCACCAGAATGGCTGGCCACCGGCGATCTGGCGGTGTGTGATGCCGACGGGGATTACACGATTACCGGCCGCACTAAGCGAATGATCAAAATTGCTGGTGAACGGGTTAATCTGGATGTTGTGGAACAGGCTTTTCTTAGCATACTTGCCGGGCAAAACCTGACTCTGGCGGCTTGCGTGATTGGTGAAGATGACAAGCTTATCGCTGTGTATAGCGGCGAGCTGTCTGGCGAACAAAACGCGCAACTTACCGACCAGCTGGTAAAAACGCTGGCTATTCCAAAACGCAATATCCGTTTGCTAGCGAATGTCACAATTGCGCTGCTGGACAACGGCAAAATAGATTATGCCAGTCTGGCCCGACAGCAGAAAGGGGTGGCCTGACGTGTTTAGCTATCCGCCCGACTTATTTGATTTACCGGTTTATGGCCTGGCCAGTGCCCAGAAGCAAGCCATGCTGGATGAACTGCTACAGAGCTTAAGTGCCCATCATTATGCGCATTGTCAGGCTTACCGGCAGTTGGTTGACTGTAACCCGTTTGATTTCAGCAGTGCCCCAAGCCCGGGGCAACTGCCCGTAGCCACGCGTTTATTTAAAGATCTTGAACTGGCCAGTATTGAACAAACCGAGGTGTTCAGACAAATGCGTTCGTCAGGTACCAGCGGACAGGCCTCAAAGATTACCCTGGATGGACCCTCGGCCAAGCGCCAGAGTCAGGTGCTGGTGAAGATTCTGCAAAGCTGGTTAGGGAAACAGCGCCGCCCCATGCTGTTAATCGATGCCCCTTCTACGGTAAAAAAAGCCGGCGCTATGACCGCCAGAGCCGCAGGGCTGCAAGGCTTATCTTTTTTTGGTCGCCACCATTGCTACGCGCTGGATGATGAAATGCAACTGGACGTGGATAAAGTTCAGGCGTTTTTTACCGAGCACGGTGAGCAACCGGTGCTGATATTTGGCTTTACGTTTATTGTCTGGCAGCAGTTTATTCAGGCGATGATAAGTCAGGGTCTTACTGTTAATTTAACCAATGCCATCCTCATCCACGGCGGTGGCTGGAAGAAAATGCAGGAGCAGGCGGTAACCGACGAGCAGTTTAAAACGGCTATTCGGCAAACCCTGGGCAATGTCAGTGTGCATGACTATTACGGCATGGTAGAGCAAACCGGCACGATATATATGCAGTGTGAACATGGCCATTTGCACACTCCGGTTTGGTCTGATGTGCTCATTCGTGACCCAGCCGATTTAAGTGTGTTGGAGAACGGTGTAACGGGATTAATTCAGGTCAACTCGGTGTTACCAACCAGTTACCCGGGCCATTGCCTGCTGACCGAGGATCTGGGCACCATTATTGGCGAAGATGACTGCGCCTGTGGCCGGTTGGGGAAATATTTTAAGGTGCACGGCCGGGTGCCTAAAGCACAAGTGAAGGGATGCAGTGATACCTTTGTTTAATGATAATCCACTACCACTAAGGTGGCACATTAAGGCTGATAATACTGAGCAAAACAGGTCGCCGTCACTTGCTGAAATCCGCGCGTCGGTGGCTGGGTTTGCGGCATTTTTACTCAAGCAAAATACGGCGCGGGAACATCCGGAAATTGTTGCCCTGGCGTTTTGGTTTCGTCAGGCGCACCTGGCGCAGATAACCGCAACCATGCCAACTGAACTGCTAAACAAAAAGCGCCATCGGGTGTTTCATATTGCCCCGGCCAACGTTGATACGGTGTTTATGTATTCGGTACTGCTTTCTGTACTCTGTGCTAATCAGAACATCGTGAGGGTAAGTCAGCGCAGCGGCGAGGTGACCTGGGTGTTAATTTCACTGCTGAAGGAATACCTGAATATACCCGATGGGCAGGTCCTGGCTAATCAGATAGCCGTGGTTGAATACGATGCCCGGCACGAACAGGTGACGGAGCAACTGAGCAACTGGTGTGATTTAAGGGTTATCTGGGGCGGCGATGAAGCCATAAAAGCCGTGTCGGCAATCGCGCCTCAAACCGCCCAGATTTGCTTTCCCGATCGCTTTTCAGTAGCACTCATACAACTGGACGAAAACAGTGATATTAATGCGCTGGCCAGCCGGTTTTTAACCGATTTGCTGCCATTTACGCAACAGGCCTGTTCGTCACCAAAAGCCATTTACTGGCTCAATACCGCCCCTGACTATCAGGGGTTGTTCTGGACTGCCGTTGAACAACGCATTGTGCAACTGGATCATCAGTTTGAAACAAGCCATAAGGTAAATCAGCATATTTTGCTACAAAAGCTCGCCGCAGGGTGGGGGATGAAGTTGAGTCAGCAAGCGGGTAGCAAAACTGCTACCTTCGCTAAGGTATGTAATGCCGGTCCTATTGCCCGGTGTAAAGTCAATTCTCTGACTGCGGCTATGCTCGAAGCGCATGAGGGGGATGGGCTGGTAGTGGAACAAGATATCGGCACGGTAAATGAGATCGCCTGCTCAGCAAAATTACAAACAATTAGCTACGCCGTGACTGACCAACTGACTACGCCAAAGGGGGAATTTAAGCGTGTTGTGCCATTGGGTAAGGCGCTGGAGTTTGCACCCGTATGGGATGGGGTGGATTTACCGGAAGTATTCTGGTGAGTATCGCTTTAGGTCCCTGTATGGGTCAAACCGACGTTAACGGACTGATTTTATGCTGACCATAACCAACATGTTATCGCAGAGCCTGGTGCTGTTTGGGGCGCTACTGCCATTACTGTTGCTGAATAAACAGCTCAGGGCAAAGCGCGGGGCACTCAGTAAAGCCGCGTCGCTGGCAGACATTAACTGGTTACTGCTGGTGTCAGTTGGCCACGTTGCTTTATGTCACTTTAGCGGTATTACCGCTATTGTCAGTACGGCGCTGCTGAGTTTGTATGCGGTATTAATATGGCTTGATGCCATGCTGTTTGTGCAATACCGGATTGAGGTGAACCGGGAAACCATTATGTGGTTTTTTAAAGGCACCAAAGGCCTGATGAAAGGCATTCCCCATTTGCTGGAGGTACTCAAACGGTTTAAACCGGCGGTGTTAATTCCATTTATGGCAATCGCTTGCTTCATTTTTGCTGCCATGCAGATGTGGGCGGTGACTGCCTGTCTGGGAGGCATTTTATGGTTGCTTTGTGGCAGCTTTATTGAGACTGGAGCGAAAAGCCGCATGATTTGGGCCTGTATTGGCGGGTTGCTGGTCAGTTTGCCGCTGATCCCGGGCATTCCGGTTGGCGCCAACGGCATAATAATGCTCGCGGTAATTTTAGCGGTACTGACATTAAATGGCTATGCCACAGTAGCGAAAGCAAAAGCTGAATTTTTTACTACGCCCAGCCTGCTGCCTAATATTTTGTTAAGTGATAATTTCAGCGCACCGGACACTGCCGATGGAGAGCCCTTGCGTCCTTATGTGCCCGCTATTAAGCCCACCCAAAAAAGCGAGTTATTTGGCCATTGTAAAGGCGCCAATGTTATTCTTATTACCATGGAGTCGCTGGGGTGTTATGTACAGCCCTATGATGACGCACCAGTGCAATCGTCGCTGGTGAAGCGATTTAACGCTAACCGCTGGCTGTCATCACAGCACTTCAGTTTATGCCCCAACACCACGGTGTCGACCAATCAAATGTACACCGGCCTCTACTCCAATAACCCTTACAATAAGCCTGACTCAGCCTATTACGGCAGCGAGCCGCGGTATATCAAGGCACTGCAACAAGCGGGTTACCATACTCTGTTCCTCGATAGCGCTAACACCGGGCTGTATGATTATTGGAAACTGCTGGAACGCATCGGCTTTGACCAGGTATGGGGAACCGACGATATTCCTGCCAATGGACTCACCGCAGATTATCGCCTGTGGAATATGGTGGATGAGGTAGCCCGGCAGGTGAGTGACAAACCGTTCTTTTTGCACCTGATCAATGATCAGACACATATGCCGTATGAGGTGGTGGATAAACAGCGTTTTAATCAGCACCAGGGAAGCTCGCAGAAAGCTTTGTACCTGAATGCGGTGGAGGAAGTGGATTTTATTATTGATGAGTTTTTAAACCGGCTGGCTGAAAAGGTGGACCTGTCGGATACCCTCGTGGTGTTTACCGGCGATCACGGTGAATCCTTCGGCGAATATGGTTACAGTTTTCACAGTAATTCTGTGATCCCTGAACAAACTCAGGTGCCGTTTATGCTGACTCATCCAAAGCTTGAGAGCAAAACTATCAGCCACTCGTCACATTTTGATTTATTCCCTACATTTCTGGACTTGTTGGGTATCCATCATGATATTGCCGGACATGGCCAGTCGCTGGCACTGGATGAACGTGATAAATGCTACTTTTTCCATTCTGCTACGCTTAAAGGTAACACACCGGCTAATTTTAGCTTGTTACATGAGAATGACCTGTACTGGTTTGATCGCCTGTTTAATCAGATTTATCAGTTTAAATTTGAGCACGGGCGGTGGCTTGCTCAACCGGTAAAAAACAAACAGTGGGTAGCCTCTATGCTAGGGCACAACCTGCTCAGTAAGGGGTTAATCACCACAGAGCAGTAAACCGTCGCCTGCATTAATGTTTTCACAGGCTGAACCGATAAAATATAAATCAATGCGCGGTAACCGACAGATAACAATGCAATATTCACTCAATAAAATCTATTCAGAGTATGCCAATGTGCACCAGGTATGCCAGGATGCGCTGGCAGTGTCGGATGAAGCCGGCGTTGAAGCGATTCTGATTGGCGGCTCTTTGCTCGGCATGGTGCGGGATAATGATTTTCTGCCCTGGGATAAAGATATCGATTTTGGCGTATATCAGCATCAGATTGTCCGTGTATGGGAGCTTGAACCGGCGCTCAGAGCGGCCGGTTTTGAATGCCGAAAACATTATGTGGGCGCGCGTGATAGTCAGGCATTACAACAAGGCCTGGCAGTTTTACATGCCATTACCCAAAGTCTCGAACAACTGAACATCGACTATGTGTTGACCACTGGTACTTTACTTTCGCTTTTCCGCGATGGGCAGCTGAATCCTGAAATTGATACCTTATCGCTGTTGATCCCGCCGATGAGCGCCGCCGAGCTGGTAACCCTTGGCGAAGCACTCGGGGTGTTGGATTCATGGTATGTCAGCAGTGAAGATGAGCACGGCAAAGGGTTAACCGTTGAGCAGTCCGGCTGGCGTGTGAATCTGTTTAACTTCGCTTTTTCTGAAGGTAAGGGAAGGTGGCGCGATCTTAATTGCGAACACTGGCTGGATGCTGATGTGCTGGCGGCTCCCGAAGTGCTGCAGGTTGGCGAACTTCAGTTTTTTGTGCCGGCACAAACCGAAGCGTTTCTTCAGGCCCGCTATGGCAAAACGTGGGCATCACCGGCACCGGTAAAATTCAGTGCGGGCCGCTTACCGGCGTTTTTACAGGCCTTTAAAGATGGCGTGATGGTGGATTATATCATTCATTATCAGGTGGGCGATAAAACCTACTGGTTTGAGCCCAATGCTAACGTGATAAGTACCGCTGGGTTTTTACCCACCGAAGTGCGGCAAACGACTGCCGGACCACTGTGTTTTCCTGTTCAGCCGGAAATTTTTCTGCAGGAGCATTACGGCGACTGGCAAACACCGGTTAAAAGCTGGAACGGGGCGGTGGACAATCCTACGCTGGTGCCCAACCAGCAAACTTTGTCGATAATTTTAAAGAAATACCCGAATTTAAACGGACAGTAGCCATGACAGCGAAGGTAATTAAACAGGCCCAACAAATCATCGAGTGCCAATCAATCGAACTGGTTACGTTTGACTTGTTCGATACCTTGATTTATCGCCGAGTTGCCAAGCCGGTGGCTATTTTTGCGCAAGCTTATAACGCGGCCAAACAGGACGTAAGCCTGGAGATTTCTGCCAAAGAATATATGGAGTTACGCCAGTTTGCGGAAAAGAAATGCAAGGAGTCCACAGCGTCAAGAGAGGTCTGCCTTGAGCAAATTATCTCGATGCTACCCGCCTCTGAATCTGAGCGCAGCAGACTGCTACAAGCCGAGCTTGAGACAGAAAAGCATTATAGCTTTTTAGAGACAGAGATTAAGGCGTTTATTTTTGCATTAATCGAATCCGGCAAGCGGGTGGCTTTCATTTCGGATATGTATCTTTCTACGCAGCAAATCAGGCAGTGCTTCTTTGCGGGAGAACCGGATTTATGCCGTATACCGCTCTACGTGTCGGGCGAAAATGGCGTGAATAAAGCGTCGGGGGCAATGTTTAAATTAGTGCAAAAAGCCGAGAATGCGGACGTCACTCGCTGGTTACACATTGGCGATCATGAGATATCAGATGTAAAAAATC
>CEUS01048226.1_pt1 | contig 11722 bp, 8 predicted proteins | sample 427031 | NCBI WGS metagenome assembly CEUS01 (sample SAMEA2622837, study PRJEB7988) | marine metagenome | biome: marine biome (ENVO:00000447); feature: marine epipelagic mixed layer (ENVO:xxxxxxxxx); material: "saline water (ENVO:00002010), including plankton (ENVO:xxxxxxxx)" | depth 140 m | reverse complement strand
CTCCTGCCGTAGCATCCGCAATTTTATCTACCAGTTTAGTGTACGGAACCATGAATCCATCATATACGTCCTGAGCTTCCTTATAGCGTTGTGCTTCCATAAGGTCCCATACTCTCCACGCATGGTGAGGGTAGTAGTTCGGAACATGACTTATAAATGCTCTGCATCCCAGAATATGTCCGAATATAGGTATAGGACCATTGTCAACTACCGGTACTCGAGGTAAAAACCTTCTTACTCCATCCATAAAATTCTCAATCGAAGGAGATCCCCACTTAACCAAAATGGTGTTTGGCAAATCCATAAGGCGTTCCACTACATCCACGGGCAAATCATACTTGGACCCACTGTACCAATGGCTGTAAGCGGCAAATCCGACTTTCGTATGCCGCGCCACTTCTTCAATCCAATCTATGACATCCTGATGCCTTCCGTCATAGTAATACGCTCCAGACATTTGCACTGCATCTATACCTACTTCTTCACAAAACTGGGACAGTTCTATAGTCTCCCTGATATCTGTACTCTGAACACCGGCTATGGTAGGAATGCGCCCGTCCGCAATCTCAGCCACCGACCCAATAACCTGCTTGCGCTCCTCGATATTGAGTGAAGTGAAATCTCCACCGGATCCTGCTGTCAAGAGTATGGTGTTTCCCTGTCGCGCCCCTTGGTCTACCAACCACTTCACGTTCGCGGTGGTAGATTCCAAATCAAGGGAACCGTCCTTGTGAAATATAGTCGCAAGCGGGACTGTTACTCCTCTAAACCAGTCGTGTGCCTCCTGGGCAGTTAACATTTGATCTCCTCTAATACTTTATTATCCAGATACAGGCCATCCAATACTCCTGATAATGCCACGTAATTCCTCCATTTCCTCTTCGGAATGAGGTAGCGACGGGGGCCTCATTGGTCCCATGGACTTACCCATGGCCTCCATCACAGCTTTTTTTAACCTAGCCTGGCCTCCTGACCTAACCGTCATTCTCCTGTAAAAAGATTGGAGAGGCCCGGTGGCAGAATCCCAAAGCTCCTGACCTTCGTCTAGTTTGCCTGACTCCATCAAGTCGAGGATCTTGAGGTCGTGTTGAGGATAGGCCGGCGCTTCTTCATCCAGGAATCCACACCCCCCCAGTTGATAGCACACCTTTAGATTAGATCCGTTTTCAAGGATATTGAAATGGGGTGCCAGGGCCTCCATCTCTTCATATTTATAACTGTTGGGTTCGCACCATTTTATTGCCATTATCTGCTCAAAATCTGCCATCTTTAAGAATGTCTCCGGCATTATCTCGCCGTGGCTGTGCCATGGAGTATGGTAGATCATAATACCTATATCAATAGCATCAGACAAAGACTCAAAATATCTCAAGATATCATCCTGATTAGGGTCATTAAAAAGGGGTGGAGAAACCTGAAGTGCTGTTGCTCCTAGGTCCTGTGCCTTCAAGGCATTGTCGATTGATCTTATGGTATCTGTTGCATGAATGGAACCCATCACCGGTACTTTGCCATTAGCTGCAAGCACTACAGTCTTGACAAGTTGAGGCCATTCCTGCTCAGAAAGCTGGGGACCTTCACCCATAAGGGACATGCACTTAATAACTGCTCTGCCTTCAACAAGGCCGTTTTCAACCCACCATTCAGTCATTTCACCCATACGAGCATAGTCTAATCCAAATTCATTATCGAATGGGGTTGGCGTGGCAACTATTACTCCTCGAATTAATTTCTTAAGTTCATCTCGTCTCATGAAATCTAGCTCCCTCACTACAAGGTTTTAAAAACAAAAGTAACTGCTAATCAGTCTATTTAGCTTATCGGAAAACATCAAGTAACAGCAGAATGAGATGACATGTCCTATCTCAAATATTGATCACCACAATCGCGATTCATCAGCTTTAACAATTTACTCAATATGTATCTTCACAAAAGCAGAAAATTCTTGACTCTACTTCAGATATTCATTAAGTTGTTTCAGTCGTCTATCCGCCTATAAAGACCGTACACTGTTCCAATACGTTCTGCGCACCTTAATTTGTAAGTAGGTAAATTAAATGAAATCTGTACGTAAATATATTCGACCTAACATGCTGGCAGTATTGGCAGCATGCACCGGACCCATAGGACCAGAAGGCCTACAGGGAGAGACCGGCTTACAAGGACCTATCGGTAACCAGGGAGCCACCGGAGACAAAGGTCCCGCCGGTGCTGAAGGACAGCAAGGACCTCAAGGTGCACAGGGACCAACAGGTCCTCAGGGTATAGCTGGAGATCAGGGCGAACAGGGACCTCAAGGTGATCAGGGCGAGGCAGGACCTAAGGGTGAACCGGGCGAATCAGGACCTCAAGGTGAACAGGGCAAAACAGGGCCTCAAGGCGAACAAGGCAAAGCAGGACCTCAGGGTGATCGAGGGCCCCGGGGAATACAGGGAGCCAAAGGAGACAAGGGTTCTACAGGTGAAACAGGACCTCAAGGCGAAGTAGGACCTCAGGGTATCGCTGGAGATCAGGGCGAACAGGGAGCTCCGGGTGATCAAGGTGAAGTAGGACCTCAGGGTGAACAGGGCGAAGCAGGACCTCAAGGTGAACAAGGGCTCCCCGGACCTACAGGTGTAGGCGCCACAGGTGCCACGGGACCACAGGGCCCAATGGGGTATACGGGATCAACGGGAGCCACTGGTGCCACCGGTGCAAAGGGAGATCCCGGGTTTGCAGCTCTGCGTGCTGTGCCATCAGAAACCATTAATTCAAGACTAGATTCATCTGGACAATTCACGTCAAGTACTATCGGATCCGACGGAACAGGACTAATAAGCTACACCAGCGGGAAACAAACAGACGGACTGGACAATCCATATGGTGTAACGGTCAGTCCTGATGGCAGCCATGTGTATGTTGCAGCAACTGACGACGATGCGGTCGCAGTGTTCAGCAGGAATTCCTCCACAGGCGCTCTCACCTTCGTTGAAGTTCATAAAGACGGAACTGAGGGTGTGGACGGACTGAACGGGGCCAGAAGTGTAACGGTCAGTCCTGACGGTAGTCATGTATATGTTGTAGCATCTACCGACGATGCGGTGGCAGTGTTCACCAGGAACTCCTCCACAGGCGCTCTCACCTTCGTTGAAGTTCTTAAAGACGGAACTGGGGGGGGTGGACGGACTGGACGGGGTATATGGTGTAACGGTCAGTCCTGACGGTAGTCATGTATATGTTGCAGGATTCAACGACGATGCGGTGACCGTGTTTACCAGAAATTCCTCCACAGGGGCTCTCACCTTTGTTGAAGTTATTAAAGATACACACGTCTATCCCGCTCTAAAGACTGCACACTGTTCCAATACGTTCTGCACACCTTACTTCAGGAGAAGGTAAACCTAAAATTCGGCCACCTCGGCATGATAGGTAAAAAAATAGCCTCTTGCCTATAGGACAAGAGGCTATTTCCGACCTTCATTTCTGGTGGAGACGGGGGAGGGTCGAACTCCCCGTCCAGAAGACACTCCGCTAGGATATACTACAGGCTTATCTGGTATTTAAGTCTCGCCCCCGGCAATACTCACCAGCAAAGGCTCACCAGGAGCCAGCCGATATTTCTTTGACCCACACGTATCGGCATCAGTCGGGTCGCACCTCGAATTGCGTCGCCCAGTCGCCTCCTTCGAGGAGAGGAGTCGGTGGACGTAGCCGCCTTAAGCGGCTAGTGCTAGCTCTTTGTTGTTGCCAGCTAAAATTTTGCCACCTTTTAACGCGGTGCGATGGCTGCCTCGGCCTGCAATCCTGCGGAAACACCCCCTGTCGAACCCGCGCGTCCCCAGAGTTATTGCAATTATAACATTTCATAACGCTACAAACTAGTGGGCGACGCCTGCATAGACTACTGGAAGAGGGGTTTATGAGGTCACAAAATCCTAGTCACACCTATCAAAACCGCCACTAACACAACTATCACCATAGCTGTCCAGCGGACTGCACGGTCCTTGGTTTTGTGAGACCTCCGCTCAGATTCTCTTTTGCGCCTGCGTCGGGAACTCAAGATGTAAATACTCCCTGAAATTACGAAAATCCCACAACGTTTTTACAAGAAAACAGTTCAAAAAAGATCAGTTATAAAATATCATTCTTTATCTTCGGTACCACTGGGTGCACTGGGCTTCAAATCCCATTGCCAGTCTATTCCTTCAGTTTTTTGAGGCTTCACAACGGAACCTTTTTTAAGGACGTGAAGACCGTAATCAACTACATCCTCAGCGCACACCTGGCAGTAGCCATAGTCTTTTTCCAACCTGTCTTTTATCGCTTTACGCTGACGATCCCACTCAACACGCTTAGTTTTCCCCATCCTAGGCTTTGTCAACGCCCTCTCTAAAGTGCGACGGTCCGGGAAAAGCCTTGTTTCTATTGCTGTTTGCAATCGGTGTTCAGATGAGTGGTCGTATTCAACATTTCTGGATTTGAGATTCGAGAAATATTTGTTTATCTGGTGTCTGAAATCTGCCCTTCCTTTTTCAACCACACCGCACTGTTTCTCCATATCACGCATGTCTCTCTCATTCCCCTCACGTCCCGAGCAGAATGCTTCTATGTTAACCAGGTAATCATCTAGAAGTTCCTTTGCACTATCCTCAAATCCTTCTTTGTACGCTCTCTGGATATCTCTAACTGCGAGATCCCCGTATTCCTCCACGGTATCCTTCACAAAGCCGATAAACTTCGCATGATTGAACATATCCAAACTTACGTTTTCACTCAGGCCTTCCCAGAGCGCATTAAGTGCTCGCAAAGGAGGAAGGCAAGATATTTCGGGATCACTGGCCACTCCGCTCAATCTGTTCATCACATACCTGGGAGACAATCCACTCATACCTTCGTTCGGATGTTTCCTCATCATCTGCTTAACATCATCTACTGAGACATGCGATACCACACGACCATCATACGCACGTAATTTATCCAACAGCGACATTCCCTGTCGGTCCGGTGCATCTAATCTTGAAAGCACCGCGTAGGTACTTATTGTAGAAAGGGTCAAAGGAGCCAGATGTGCTCCCTGCGACACGCTAGACGACAGCATCTTCTTATAGATCCGAACTTCGTCCCTTACACGGACATTGTAGGGAACCTGTATAGCTATGATCCTGTCTTTGAGCGCTTCAGAGTGCTCGCTGGACATGAACGTGTCAAAATCCCCCTCATTGGAATGAGCTACTATCGCTTCGTCTGCGTATACAGATCCAAATCGTTCCATCTTAATTAGTTGTTCCTGCGCCAAACCAAGAAGAGTTGTCAGCAGATGCTTGTCTGCTTTAAATATCTCTCCGAATTCAACCATGCCGCGGTTGGCTACGTTAAATTCCCCATCCATACGGAAGGCTTTTCCGGCGACTGTCAACCGGTCTCCTTCTAGCTGGTTTGTATCAATGCTTCCAACCAAAAGAGAAGCATCGGAAGGATTTGGATTGGTAGCTATATAGAAACCTATACCAATAGCTTCTTGTTCAGAAAAAACAACTCTAGTTATCGGCATATCTGCAATTTTGCCCTGGTATTTTGAATGCAATATGTACCTGCACTTAGGACATAGGTCCCCTTCAATATGAATCCCATATTGTTCCTTTATGGTGGAACGCATCTCATGAGGTATCAGATGGAGTGGTTCCTCCTGCATGGGGCAGCCTTTAATGGCGTATACAGTACCCTGTTCACTTTGGGTATAGTCTTGCAGCGCTTTTTTCAGCAGGGCGACTATGGTCGACTTACCACTGGCAGGGGGACCCAAAAGCAAAAGAATACGTTTACGGATTTCGAGTCTGTTGGCCGCTGATGCGAAATATTGAACGGTGCGTTCAAGTTTATCCTCAAGACCAAATATTTCGTCATCGAATAATTTGTAAACAGGCTCGCCTAAAGGAGATTCTTCTACTCCTGCGGCTATAATAGAATCATAAATGAGTTTATGGGACAGTCTCGGAATCTGAGGATCATCGGTCACCAGTCGCAGGTAATTCTCGAATGTTCCTTCCCACTCATTCTGCCCGGCAACTCGTACACTCTCTGCCAGTATCTCTCGGACTGATTGCTTACTCGTCATTAATCACTCTTGCTCTACTTCCTTAAAAGACCATAACGGGGCCATAGCCACCCCGTTATTCAGGTACAAAGTAGCCCTTTGATTAGAATCAACTATTCCTAAAGAAGATTAATTGGATTGCACTACAGTAGTTACAATTCCGAGTCCTAGTATCATCAATCCTACTGAACCTACCAACGTGAACCATCCAGATACCAGGCGTAGCACCACAAACGGTATAGCATGATAGAAGAAAGTTACGCCAGAGATAAGGGCCAGTATGAGAGAAGCTGCAGACATGGTGATCGTTACAGCATTACCATAATCGTCGTACAGTTCCCCTGCAAAAAAGACCAGTGCCACTGCGCTAACTACGGCTGGAATAGCCGCATAAAATCCGATTGCTCTCTCGTCGTAGTCCCAGATCGCTTGCGCGGCCACACCAATACCATATCCGGACCATACTATGATCAAAACCTTCATTAACGTGGTCTGGGCCAATCCATCCTCATTAGTATTAGTTAAAACTAAAGGCGCGAACGTAATTGTAATCAGGGATGCAAGAGCAAGCGCTCCGATATAAATTCCTACTGTCCTGCCGTCCGGATAAAGTCCCAATATGTACCACGAATGACAAAAGAGCGCACCCGCTATCAAAATAAGTGCTACGGCTTCCATCTCTCCTCCTTTTTGTTACCATCGCCTGAAATTCCTGGAGCCGAATTCATATTGCAACTTCCAGAATTTAATTTGACTACACTAAGTTAAAATTTGCCACAGGCATGGAAGAATGTCTAGGCTAACGAAGTTCTCCAATATTTACTTTTTGTAAACATAATCCGATTGACAGTTCAATCGGTATTTATTTACGATCTACCTCTGAGTTACTCGAATGCAACTCTTTCCAGATAAATTTACCACATTCGAAGAATCTATACATCCATGGGCAGAAAATATAAGAAAGAAATTGAAGAAATACTGAAGGAATCAGGGGTTAGTGCTCCCAAAACCAAAAGGAACTCCGTTACCCCTTTGACCTTATTGAAAAGATTTGTTACTCATCCGGTTCAAAGCACTTTCACCGGTGCTTCAAAAAGCCAGTTGGCTTTGGCCGGCCTGGCAATACTACTCGTGTTCCTGCTTTTCCAGTCATTAATTTCATGGGCCCTCCCAATTGCCGGCGTAGTACTAGCACTGATCTTACTAGTAGTTTACTCCAAATCATGGTCAAAGCCTGAACAAACTTACGAAAAGAGATGGAGAGGCGAGCCGATTGATGATGGAAGAAAACCGTCTATATGGGAAAGACTTAAGGGCAAATCAGACCGAGATTAAACTCAATTGACAACACAAAAAAACAGGGGCTCATTCTTAAAACGGAATAAGCCCCTGTTTTTTATTTACTCGATATATCTAGACTGAGCACTCACCTTCACCGCGTTCAAGCTTGTAAATAATGGTCTTGTCCCAGTCCATGTACTGTTCAATCGTGTCTCTTCCTAATTCCGGCAGATCCTTAAAGTCTGCAAGTAACGGCTCAAATGTCTCAGGTCCTACACGAGCCACGTAATCTTTGAAGGGCTCACCTTCGTTTCTGTTTTTCTGATAATGACCCATCACCACCTTAAGAGCTTCCGGGACTCTTTTGGCCGGAACTTTAGTCTTCACTCGAAGACCAATCCGGGTATCTCCATCTTCATAACTGCCCCCAAGGAACATTTCATATGCAGGAACCTGTCCTCCTGGCGCCTTGGCTGCCGCCCCATGGAAACCAATATCCGCAATATGATGCTGTCCGCAACCATTAGGACAACCACTCATTTTCACATGCATCTTCCTGATCAATGGATCTGATGAATCGACACCTTCAAGCGCTTCACCTACTACTCTTCCCAATCCCATTGAGGAAGTTATTCCCAGCTTACAGCTGTCGGTGCCGGGACACGAAACAACGTCACTGATTTCATGTGCGCCGGAATCACCGAGGCCAATCTTATTGAGTTCGTCATATAATTCTGACAGAGCTGCTTCAGGTACCCAACGGAAAGTCAGATTCTGTTGCTGGGTAATCCTTGCCCGGCTACCTGCATATTTACGAGACAGTTCAGCAAGCTGAGGGAACTGCTCGGCCTGTATATCACCAAGAGGTAATTTCACAGTGACCGCTTTGTAACCGGCCTGCTTCTGCGATCTCACGTTAGATTCAACCCATTTATCATATTCTCCGCCGTGAGCTTTAACCGAATAATTACCATCCAGAGAGGGTGCGTCCGCTGACTCATCATCCAAGAATAGTAGCGAAGTTGGATCGAAAGACTTTTGTGCCCATTGCTGTTGCATCTCCGCTTCAACCATTCCTCTAAATTCATCCATTCCGATTCTGTCTATGAAAAATTTTATGCGGGCCTTCATTTTGTTCTTACGCAACTCGTCAGATCGATGGAAAACTCTTATTGCAGCTTCTGTATACTTCAAGTATTCCTCTACCGGCACAAATTCGGCAAGAGTAGGAGCAATCCGAGGCATTATAGAAGTGCCGCCGCCTGTCAGAAGCTTAAATCCCTTCTTACCATCAACCACTTTGGGAATAAATCCCATGTCGTGTATGGCGGTTATTGAACAATCTCGTTCGCAACCCGAAAAGGCTGTTTTCCATTTACGCGGTAGGGCCTGTGTGAACGGATGTCTCACAAAATACCTAGAATACGCCGCAGCATAGGGAGTTACATCAAATGGCTCATCTGCACAGACACCTGCCATATCGCAACCAGTTACATTTCTAACGGTATTTCCACAGGCTTCTCTGGTAGATAGACCTACATCCGCAAGAACCCTCATAAACGCTGCTGTGTCAGCTAACGGTATGTGATGATATTGGAAATTTTCTCGAGTAGTAACATGACCTTTATTCAAAGGAGCATATCTTGCAGCTACCTCACCAAGTGCGTCAAGCTGATCCGCTTTCAGGCCTCCGAAAGGAACCTTGATGCGCATCATTTGAACATCAGCTTGGCGCTGTCCGTACACTCCTTGTTTTAACCTGAAAGATTGGAATGCTATCGGGTCAAATTCCCCCGCCTGAAAACGACTTGCTTCTGATTCGAATTCATCAATTTCCTGGGGCAATATATCTATAATGCCCTCGACTCTTGGTTTCCAATCGGCCTGTGTCATTGTCGTTCTCCTGCAATCTGGTTTTTGAAGGAACTTAACGCTAATGTCAATTCTACTTGGGATTCAACTCTAACAACCCATGATTCTCATGTCAATCAAATAGGGAGTGGCAACATTGTAGATATAAAATGTCTGAGATGTGATATCAAGTCAAATTTTAGCGTTGTTAAGATATAATCCTATATGGATAGTCATGTACAAAAATCAAAATAAAATTACTACCAATATTCCTAGATACATATTGGCGATTGGCTTAGGAACTGTCCCGTTAATTGCTGTTTATTTTGTCGCGATATCGGGCGATGCAGGCAACGGAATAGTCAGCATTGTTGAACAATTCCAATCGAGTTTGATTAGAATTCTGGACAACTTTGCTACTAATCTTCAATTTGGATTCGCCTTTGCAGCAGGGATGGTGGCAACGATAAATCCATGTGGATTTCCGATGTTACCGGCCTATCTAGGTCTTTATGTAGGCAATGTTGCAAAACAAGACACTTCCGTCACCGTAAGCCGGCTAATAAGAGGCTTCATAGTCGGATCAACTGTGACTTTCGGAATGGTTTTCTTGTTTGGCATAGCAGGACTGGTTATTAGCGGAGGTTTCGGCACAATCATTGACATTATGCCGTGGGCGGGCCTAGTGGTGGGAATATGTATATCGCTAATTGGCGGCCTGATGTTTAGCGGCACTTCCATATACAGCAATTTTGCCGATAGAACTGCGTCAAAAATAGGAGCTGGCAATCGTCTTAGTATGAAAGGATATTTTCTTTTTGGAATAAGCTACGGTGTTGCTTCGCTTAGTTGTACGCTTCCAATCTTTATCGCAGTCACAGGAATAAGCTTAACGTCAAAAAGCTTCTTAGAATCAGTAATTCAATTCTTATTCTACGCACTGGGAATGGGATCTATAATTATCCCACTTACCTTAGCAGTTGCCGTATTCAAAGGCACGGTAGAAAGATTTTTACAACGGGCAATCCCATACATGCAACGGATCAGTGCAATACTTCTAATATCTGCAGGGACATACATAGTATTCTACTGGCTAACCCTTGGTAAATTAATTTGATTACAAAAGGCAAATTCAAACTTCCTCAGCGACCGAATTCCTGAGAATACCCACTCCTTCTACTTCGATCTCAACAGTGTCTCCAGGATTTATATCTTCGGGTTCTCCCGGAGTTCCTGTCATTATTATGTCCCCTACTTCAAGTGTCATAACACTACTTACAAATTCGATTATGGTAGCTACATCATGGATTAAATCAGATGTGCTCGCATCCTGCACTGTACGTCCATTTATACGGGCTGATAGACCCAAATTGCTGGGATCTAATCCGGTAGCTATGAAAGGACCTATCGGTGCAAAAGTGTCAGAGGATTTTGCCCTCCACCATGAGAGATCACCACGTTGCCAGGGCCTTGCACTCACATCATTCCCACATGTATATCCAAGAATGTAGTTGAGTGCTTCTGACCGCGTGGCCTTTTTGCAAGTCTTGCCTATGACAAGAGTGAGTTCAGCTTCCTCTTGTACGTTTATGTCTTGCTGTCGTGCTTCACGCGGTATCACGATATCTTCATTTGGAGAAATAATTGCTGAGGAAGTTTTAAAAAACGGCTCAGGAACTGCAGGCGGCTTAGCGTCACCCAAATGACTTTTATAATTAAGACCGATCGCAACAATTTTTCTCGGCATAACCGGAGCTAATAGCTTTACTTCATCAAGCTTGAGTGAACAATCAGTAATTTGATACTCCTCGAATGGCGAGGTTGTTATTTGCTGAACGGTGCTTCCTTCAACAACACCGTACGCAACATCTCCGTGAGCTTCATATCTAGCGAATTTCATTAGTTCTCTCCATGTACCATCTTAATTCTTCTATATTATCTCGAAATTGAATCATAGTTCTATGTCAGGAATCTAGTGACCACTGTGCACAAATAAATTCTACTGAAGATTTTAGAACCAAGTGATGTATAAATCTACCTCAGGGAAAAATTCACAGTGCCATAACTAGACTCGTATGCATTTATCAACCTTTGAAATCGACTTTTAAACTCTATGGAATTTAATGGTTCAGAAGTCATTATGATCGCATCTTCCCTATTATCACTGTAGTATTTTTTGCGCAGACCTGTTTCCTCAAAACCATACTTAAGATACAAATTTCTGGCTATTTTATTTGAAGGACGAACTTCCAATGTCAAAGTATCTGAACGATCCTTTACTGCCTGATGTAAAGCCGAAATTAACAGGGATTCTCCAACGCCTATTGTCCGCTCACATTCCCTAACTGCAAATGTCACCACGTGAGCATCATCGCCCATGTACCATATGCCAATAAATCCCAATATATATCGAGTTTCAGTACTGGGAATTGCTTCCCGACGACCAATAAAAGGCAGAATTGCTAACATCCTACGTACCCATGACGAATTCATATTAATATCGGCATCAGGACTATC
>CEUS01550295.1_pt1 | contig 11726 bp, 13 predicted proteins | sample 427031 | NCBI WGS metagenome assembly CEUS01 (sample SAMEA2622837, study PRJEB7988) | marine metagenome | biome: marine biome (ENVO:00000447); feature: marine epipelagic mixed layer (ENVO:xxxxxxxxx); material: "saline water (ENVO:00002010), including plankton (ENVO:xxxxxxxx)" | depth 140 m | reverse complement strand
GCAGCGGCGGCGGCTGTGGCCGGAAAATTCATCGATGTAAGAAAGTGGAACTACCATTAGACCCATGGAAAATTTCTTGAAACACAAAGGCCTCGTAGCTCCTCTCGACAGGGCAGATGTTGACACCGACGCAATCATTCCCAAGCAGTTTCTCAAATCTGTGGAGAAAACCGGTTTTGGAAAGTACCTTTTTGACACTTGGCGATATCTTGATCGCGGTGAACCGGGAATGGATTGTACCGATCGACCGATCAATCGCGATTTTGTGCTAAACATTGAGAGATACCGCGATGCAACAATACTTCTTACGAGAGGGAATTTCGGCTGTGGTTCAAGCAGAGAACATGCCCCATGGGCCCTAATAGAATACGGCTTCCACGCATTAATCGCTCCCAGTTTTGCGGACATTTTCTATAACAACTGTTTTAAGAACGGCCTCCTCCCGATCACTCTGGATGATGACGTGATTGAGAAACTCTTTCATGAAGTGGAAGAAATGCCGGGCTACAAACTGACGATTGATTTAGAGAAACAGATAGTTCATTCTCCAGCAAGCAGCATCATAGAGTTCGATATTGAACTATCACGACGACAGGCTCTTATGGAAGGAATCGACGAAATTGGAATGACGCTCAAGTATCGAAAGATCATCAAAAAATATGAAGTCGCACGGCAACTGGAAGCGCCGTGGCTCTATCCGGAACTTTCATAAACTCATAGGAATTTTGTGGGAACAACAACAAGAATAGAACTATTCGACACCACCCTGCGGGATGGAACCCAAGGCGAGGGTATCAACCTTTCCGTGGAAGATAAATTGAAAATTGCACGACTTCTCGATGATTTCGGTATAGACATCATTGAAGGAGGATGGCCTGGAAGCAACCCCCGGGACGAAGCATTTTTCCGGCGTGCACAACAAATCAATTTCAGCCGCGCTCAGCTCTGCGCTTTCGGCTCTACTGCTCGCAGACCGGATTCAATCGACACTGATCCCAACTTGAACGCTCTGCTTCAGGCCGAAACGCCGGTCATTTCAATCTTCGGAAAAACTTGGAGGTTTCACTCTACGATAGGCCTCGGTCTTGAAGACGATGAGAATGAAGAGCTAATTTATAATTCCGTGGAATATCTGGTGGAAAAGGGAAGAAATGTCGTGTTTGATGCCGAGCATTTTTTTGACGGTTATAAAGATGATCCTTCCTTTGCAATCGCAATGATACAAGCAGCTAAGAAAGCCGGCGCAGATGTTTTGGTGCTCTGTGATACAAACGGAGGCTCACTTCCAGATGAAATTGCGCGCATTGTGCAAGAAGTCCGGAATCAGGTCCAGGCACCGTTGGGGATTCATACGCATGACGACTGCAGTCTTGCGGTAGCCAATTCGCTGGCGGCCATTCGAGAAGGTGCTATACATATCCAAGGAACCATCAACGGCGTTGGTGAAAGATGTGGTAATGCCAACCTATGCTCAATTATCCCAAACCTGCTCCTCAAGATGGGCCTTAGGACTCAACAGAGAATTGATTTGAGGCGTCTCACTTCTATCTCCCATTTTGTATCGGAAACGATGAATCTATTTCCTTATAATGGGGCACCTTTTGTGGGAAAATCCGCGTTCGCCCACAAGGGGGGTATTCACGTGAGTGCAGTGATGAAAGATTCGCGCATGTATGAACATATCTCGCCAGAGACTGTCGGTTCCAAACAGCGTGTACTGGTTTCTGATCTTTCAGGAAAAAGTAATATTCGCTATAAGATAGATGAGATGAATATCGATCTCAACGACGATGAAGAATTGGCAGAAAAAATTGTGAAGCATGTAAAATCACTCGAGCATAAAGGTTTCCAATTCGATGGTGCGGAAGCGTCATTCGAATTGATACTCAGGAGAGAAACAGGCGAATTCTCGCCCTTCTTTGAAGTTCTAGATTCGAGTGTGCAAGTCAAATACGACAAAGCCGAACATACGGCAGCAGATGCCATGTTGAAGGTTTCTGTGGGTGGTGAAATCGAACATACAGCTGCAGATGGGGTCGGCCCTGTCCACGCTTTAGATAACGCCTTGAGAAAGGCTCTAACTCGTTTCTATCCTGAAATTGCCCAAGTGAAGCTCATTGATTACAAAGTGCGTGTTCTGAATGAAAAACAGGGGACAAAATCCAGAGTTCGTGTGCTGATTGAATCCGGTGATGAAGACACTTCATGGTCGACAGTTGGAGTCTCAGAGAATATAATTGATGCCAGCTGGCAGGCACTCAGTGACAGCCTCAACTATAAGCTCTTCAAGGCTCATTTATTACCGGTGCCACGGCCTCGTAGGCGGTCAACCGCCCTCGCAGAAGAGTAACGCTGGAATGTTGGAAACAACTACTGGAGTGAAAAATGTCATTTGATTCTGATTATCTATGGCTAGAAGGAGACTTCGTGCCGTTCGAAGATGCGAAGGTCCATTTCCTTACGAGTTCCCTCCATTACGGGACGGGAATTTTTGAAGGAATCCGTTCCTACACAACACCCAACGGTCCGGCCGTTTTCCGATTGAAAGATCATATCGACAGATTCTTCAAGAGCGCTAAAATACTCGGCTATCGGGACCTCCCTTATTCCAAAGAGACAATCGTGGAGGCCTGCCTCGAACTAATCCGAAGAAACGGATTTGAAGAGTGTTACATACGACCTCTCATTTACATTAAAGGTGGTGGATGGAATCTGGTGGTAGATGATGTAGAAGTTGAAATGGGCATCGCTGCTTGGAAGTGGGGTAATTATCTCGGAGAGGATGCACTCAAATATGGAATTCGCGCCAATATTGCGACAAACAGTCGTCTCCACCCAAATATCACCATGACGAAAGGAAAAATCGCTGGTAATTACGTCAACTCCGTTTTGGCAAAAACTGAGAGTCTCCGCGCAGGTTTCGACGAAGCGATCCTGCTTGATCCTTCTGGAACCGTAGCTGAGGGAACGGGGGAGAACATCTTCGTGGTCGAAGATGGTGTAATATATACCCCCCCTCGAGAGATGATCCTTGAGGGTCTAACAAGAGATTCAATTATCGCCATTGCTCATGACATCGGTTATACGGTGAAGGAAGAAAAAATCAGCCGAGACCAACTGTATATCGCCGATGAAGTCTTCGTTACTGGCACAGCCGCTGAAGTTGTGGCGCTTAGTGAGATCGATCACCGATCAATAGGGGACGGCACTATGGGGCCGATATGCGCCAAACTCCAGAAGATTTATCATGAGGCAGTGAGGGGCCGATTGGACGGATACAGTCGGTGGTTAGACTACGTACATGACAATCAATCTACAATCCAGAAGGGCACCTAAACCGGCCTATAACCTTCGTAAACGAAATGAAAGTCGGGCTAATTCAGTATAATCCAATCTGGGAAGATAAAAAAGCAAATCAAAGGAAGTTGGAAGGGTTCTTAAAGAATCGTGCCAAAGACACCTCTCTTCTGATCTTTCCCGAAATGTCCCTGACGGGATTTACCATGTCCTCCCAAAAATATGCCGAAGACCTAAATGGGGAAACCACCCACTTCTTCCAAACACTAGCCCGCAAATATGAATGTCATGTTATTTCCGGATTGATCGAGTCTGCCACTCCCCTCCCCTTTAACAGTTTAATACATGTATTGCCGAATGGCACCCTGTCGACAAAGTACCGCAAAATGCACACAATACCAGTTTACGATGAAAATATTCATTATCAGAATGGTGCTGCCCCAGCCTTTACGTCGATTGGTGATTTCACGTATGGTCTATCAATCTGCTTTGATCTTCGCTTCCCAGAACTCTACCGTTCTTATCTGGACCAGAATGTTACAGCATTTATCAATATTGCCAACTGGCCAGCGGTGAGATCGCACCATTGGGAGTCTCTACTCAGGGCCCGAGCCATTGAAAACCAGTGCTATATGATTGGGGTAAACCGAGTGGGCCAAGGAAACGGCATCACTTACCGTGGCGGTAGTGTTGTGTTCGATCCTCTGGGCGAACAACTTTGCCATTGTTCAGATAAAGAAGGTCTCTTCAACACCGAACTGGAAATCGATCTCGTGACGGAGACTCGCCGCTCTTTCCCCGTTCTTGATTCGAGAACAATCAAGAGATGATAATTATACTCCACATGTTGTTTAAAATGTATTTTCTGTTATGATCAAAGAAAGAACAATTTCGGTCCTTCGCCAAAAGATTGATCAGTTGGATGATCAACTGACTGATATTCTTCTAGAGCGATTTGACCTATGCAATAGAATCGGAAACAGCAAGTCCGAGATTGGAGCACAAACGGAAGACGAAGATCGTGAGCGGGAAATCATTGATCGAATCGCTGCCCAAATTGATGGAAAACTCAGCCTAGAGGAGATTAAGGCCATCTTTCTCCCAATTTTCCAAATTTCAAGAAACTTGCAACATGAAGAAAAATAACTTTGCAAGAAGGAGGTCGCTAGATTAATATTGCTTCAATGAAGATTGAGACAGAACAAAGGTTTTGGGGCTATTACTGGTATTTCAGCTTTTTGTGGGGGTAGTGTAGCACCTTAGACTTACAAAGAAATGGTGAGGACACAAACCCTGATTAAATGATCGGGGTTTTTTTTTACACTATGATCGATAAGACAAGACTAACATTTGAAGAATTTCAGTCGTTCGCACGAGAGAATAAGACCATTCCGGTTTATCAAAGAATCCTTGCAGATCTTCTGACGCCAGTGGCGGCTTGGGCTCATCTCATGGGACAGACTGAGAATGCCTTCATTTTGGAATCGATAAAGAAAGGAACTGAGCATACACGATATTCATATCTTGGCTTGAATGCGAAGAAGATACTTGAATGCCGGGACGGAAAAACAGTCGTCACCTCTCAAGACGAAGTTACCAAGGATGACAGGCCTTTTCTCGAAATCCTCAGAGAAATTCAAGGAGGATACAATGTAGCTAAAGTGCCTGGTATTCCGGCTTTCACTGGCGGCCTAGTTGGCTATCTCACTTATGAAACTGCGAGATGGATTGAAGATATCCCGATACACACCGAATCACCACTTGATATCCCAGACGCTTTGTTCATGCTGTTTGAAGAAATAATCGCTTTCGATCATTTGAAAGGAACAGCTCTGGTGATGTGTAATGTAACGATTCAAAGTGAGAACGATGACCTGAAGGCCCTTTTTGAATCCGCACACAAGCGTATCGATGCAATAGGTGAGTTGCTCCACTCTGAGATAGAATACAGTACACCGGTCCGCGTTCCGAGAAGCAAGTTTTCATCCAACTTCCATCGAGAAGCATTTGAAGCGGCTGTGGAATCGGCACAGCAATACATTCGGGAGGGTGACATTTTCCAAGTGGTATTGAGCCAGAGGTTTCAACGGAATACTACCGTCAAACCGGTGACACTCTATCGGGCACTTAGGAATATCAATCCTTCACCCTATATGTTTCATCTCAAGATGGGAGGTTTTGACATCATTGGAGCTTCACCTGAGCTTCTTGTCAAAGTTGATGAGAGAACTGTAGAAGTGAGGCCGATTGCGGGAACGCGCCCAAGAGGAAAAACTGAGGAGGAAGACAGAAAGCTTGCGCAGGATCTTCTCAATGACGAAAAGGAAATTGCGGAGCATCTCATGCTGCTTGATCTCGGTAGGAATGATGTTGGGAAAGTTTGTCAGTATGGAACCGTCACCGTCACCGAAAACATGGCAGTTGAGAACTACTCTCATGTAATGCATATTGTTTCAAATGTGAGGGGAGAACTTTTACTGGATAAGGATGGCATCGACGCACTTATGAGTGGTTTTCCGGCAGGAACGGTAACTGGAGCTCCAAAAATTCGGGCCATGGAAATCATCAACGAACTGGAGCCAGATCGGCGGGGTGTTTATTCAGGAGCAGTCGGATTCTTAGACTTTTCAGGAAATGTCAACACATGCATAGCCATTCGGACCATGGTTATTAAGGATGGAACGGTTCACTTCCAGTCTGGCGCCGGCATTGTTCTCGATTCAGACCCAGCGCAAGAATATGAAGAAACAGTGAACAAAGCGAAAGCAAGTATGGCCGCCATCGACTTTGCGGAACAGGGGCTAGTGGCATGATTCTCGTCATTGACAACTACGACTCCTTCACCTATAATCTTGTTCAGCACATCGGTGCTTTTCGCCAAGATATTAAAGTATTGAGAAACGACTTTTTCAAACTGAGCGATGTGACTGAACTGAACCCCACTCATATCTTCATTTCACCAGGGCCAGGTCGACCTTCAGACGCAGGACTTTCGCTGGAAGTGATCCATTCCTTCGGATCAAAAATTCCCATTCTCGGTGTATGTCTTGGCCATCAGTGCATTGCCGAAGCGTATGGGGGGAAAATTGTACAGTCATCGCAAATACTCCACGGCAAGACATCATTGATCAACCACAACGGCTCCGTAATATTTGAGGGAATTGAGAAATCTTTCAAGGCTACTCGTTACCACTCCTTGGTTGCGGAAAGAAGCTCTATACCTTCCCAGCTTCACATTATAGCGGAAATTGATAACGGCTTAGTTATGGCACTTGAGCACAAGATATTTAAGGTATTCGGTGTTCAGTTTCATCCCGAATCAATCGCTACTGAGAACGGCTCCAGAATTATTGAAAACTTCTTGAGGATTGAACCATGAAAAAGATACTTGAGCAGTTGCTGGACAGGCACGACCTGTCCCGACAAGAAGCTAACAATGTAATGATTTCCATCATGTCAGGAGAATTCAGCGATGCTCAAATCGCCGGCTTTCTGATGGCTCTTCGGGCGAAAGGAGAATCAGTGGAAGAGATTACTGGATTCGCCCAAGCGATGAGAGCGAAAATGGTCACTGTGTCACTTGATTTTCCAGCCATCGATATGTGCGGTACGGGCGGAGACGCCAAAGGGACTTTCAATATCACGACTGCTGCCACATTTGTTGTTGCTGGGGCTGGAGTCAAAGTCGCAAAACACGGCAACCGCTCCATGACTTCCAAATCCGGTTCAGCTGACGTCCTTTCTGCCTTGGGAATTAACACGGATCGATCAGTGGACGAGGCTGTAGAGGATATCGAAACCACTGGACTTGGCTTCTTCTTCGCTCCGGCTTATCATCCCGCTATGAAATATGCGATGGGAGCCCGAACGGCGCTGGCAACGAGAACCGTGTTCAATATTCTTGGTCCTCTTTGTAATCCCGCTAAAGTAAAAGCTCAGATCATGGGCATATTTCACCCTGATCTAACCGAGGTTCAGACGACTGTTTTGAAGGCCCTCGGTTCCACAGATGTGATGGTTTTTCATGGCAGGGATGGTCTAGACGAAATTTCGACGACCGCCCCAACGCGCATCAGTCAAATGCTGAATGGAGGCAAGATAGAGACATCAGAATTTGACGCGGCGGAGATTGGGCTGGAGCGTGTTTCCCTGTGTGATCTCCAAGGTGGTGAGCCAAAGGAGAACGCTTTGATGATTCGTGCTATTCTTAACAGGGAAGCAGGCCCAAGACGCGACATTGTTCTGCTTAACGCTGCCGCTGGAATCATCGTCGGCGGGAGGGCTTCTACGTTTCGAGACGGGATGCTAATGGCAGCCGAATCGGTCGATTCCGGAGCGGCTCAAGAAGTAATGAACCAACTTATCCAATGAACGTTCTTGAGACGATACTTCAAGCAAAACGGCTTGAGTTAAAAGACAATCCGTGCAGTTCGAACGGCGTAGTTGAGCGCCGAGATGTCCGAAGCCTGAAGACAGCACTGTCAAATCCCGGCGTCTCTGTAATCGCGGAAATAAAAATGAAGTCTCCCAGTGAGGGTGATATCCTTCTCGGGGCAGACCCTGTTCAAATCGCCATCGATTATGAATCTGCCGGTGCCACTGCAATTTCTGTGCTCACCGATACGCAATTCTTCGGCGGTAGTATGAAAACATTAACACAAGTCCGAGAGGCTGTCTCTATTCCAGTTTTGCGAAAAGACTTTATCCTCACATCATCCCAGATCTTGGAGACGAACGGTTCGGAAAGCGACGCATTATTGCTCATTGCCGAAGCAGTGGAAACTACTGAAGAACTAAAACAACTACACACCTTTGTAGAATCTTTTGGCATGGAATCACTTGTGGAGTTCCACAGAATCGAAAATGCTCGGAAAATGTCAGTGATTGCTCCTGAGATTATTGGCGTCAACTGTCGGAATCTTGAAACCATGACTACCGACTTGACTCACTTTGAAAAGGTTTTCCCATTGCTGCTTGAAGATGCTCTCAAGATTGCCGAAAGCGGCATCGAGAACTCCGTCGATCTGAAGTACGTCGCCGATCTCGGTTACGATGGTGCTCTTGTGGGCACCTCCCTCATGAAAACTGGGAATCCCGGGCACGCCTTAGAGAAGCTTCTGGGAGGGGTGGTATGATTCCGGTAAAGATTTGTGGCATTACTCGTCTTGCTGATGCCATTTCAGCCGTAGAGCTCGGCGCATCAGCCATAGGATTCATCTTTTATGAAAAAAGTCCTAGGGCGATCACGCTCAATGACGCACATGCAATATCAGAAAAACTGCCTACAAATACAGTAAAGGTCGGAGTTTTTGTCAATAGCCCGGTAGACTTTATCGAAAGATCCATTTCCAATGTACCTCTTGATGCCCTTCAACTCCATGGCGATGAACCGCCACAGTTTTGTGATCAGTTTAATCTTCCCGTTCTGAAGGGAATTCAAATCAGCGATGAAAAAAGCCTCAGAGAGATGAAAAGATTCGATGTCGATGGATTTCTTCTGGACACTGCTTCAAATGGGACGTACGGCGGCACCGGAAGGACTTTTGACTGGTCTCTAATTGATGACAAATCGACTGAAGTTCCGATCATCCTTTCCGGGGGATTAAGGCCCGAGAATGTTCTCTCCGCAGTCGAAACTGTTCGACCTTCAGCGATAGATGTGAACAGTGGTGTAGAGTCTAAGCCTGGAGTTAAGGATCACGAAAAGATACACTGCCTTGTGGATCAGTTATCTAAAACCATTGACACAGGATTTAGTTTTGGCTAAATCGGGAAAATCACCTTCTCTTCCGGATGATCGAGGCCATTTCGATCGTTATGGCGGCCAGTACGTTCCCGAAACACTTATCCCTGCTTTGGATGAGTTGGAATTGGAATACGCTTCCGCTCGACAGGATGAGCGGTTCCACGATGAACTAAAAAATCTCATGAGTCAATTCTCGGGAAGACCGACGCCTCTATATTACGCGGAGCGGATTTCATCGGAGTTGGGCTTTTCCATCTGGTTGAAGAGAGAAGATTTGAACCACACTGGCGCCCACAAGATCAACAACTGTCTTGGACAAATTATCATCGCTATGCGGATGAGAAAACCCCGGATTATTGCTGAAACAGGAGCAGGCCAGCACGGCGTCGCCACCGCAACAGTGGCAGCACGGTTTGGGCTGGATTGTGTCATCTTCATGGGAGAAGAGGATATTCATCGCCAAAGCTTGAATGTTTTCCGGATGAAACTCTTGGGAGCCGAAGTTCGCTCTGTCTCATCAGGTAGCAAGACACTGAAAGATGCTACAAACGAAGCGATCCGTGATTGGGTAACCAATGTGGAAAACACCTATTATCTCATTGGCTCCACGGTGGGACCACATCCCTACCCTATGCTTGTAAGAGATTTTCAATCGGTCATTGGCTTGGAAACGAAACAGCAGTTCTCTCATCAATCCGATCAGAAGCTGCCAAACCATCTTGTGGCCTGCGTAGGCGGCGGTTCCAACGCCATGGGTCTTTTCACTCCATTCCTGGATGAACCAGTCTCGCTTATCGGAGTGGAGGCAGCAGGTCTAGGGATAGAAAGTGGCCAGCACGCTGCTTCTTTAACTAAAGGAGATTTTGGTATTCTCCACGGCGCCGCTACAACGCTCCTTCAGGATGACGATGGGCAAGTGATTCTTCCCCACTCAATTTCAGCAGGACTGGATTATCCCGCTGTAGGCCCAGAACACAGCTTTCTCAAGGATACAGGCCGAGCAGTGTACCACACAGCAACAGACGTGGAAGCGGTAGACGCATTTCGGTGGCTCTCTGAGAAAGAGGGAATCTTACCCGCACTGGAATCGGCTCATGCTCTCGCTTACCTACGCAGCGGGAAAAAAGATATCAAAGCTGGTGAACATGTGGTCGTCTGCCTCTCTGGTCGCGGTGATAAAGATGTTGAAACTGTGGAAGCAAACATGGAAAGTGTGTAATGAGCAGACTTCAGACACTCTTCAGTTCACCAAAGGAAAAAGTCATCCCCTTCATTACAGCGGGCTATCCACACATTGACAGCACGGTCGATCTGGCTCTCGCCTGTGCCGAAGCAGGTGCAGATATGATTGAGATCGGAATTCCCTTCTCAGATCCGTTGGCTGACGGCCCGGTAATTCAGTCATCCAGTCAAAAGGCGTTGGAGAACGGTATAACAGTTGAAAAGATTCTTCAACAGGTTCGAAAAATCAGGAATTCTACCGATGTTCCTCTCGTTCTAATGGGATACATTAACCCAATTTTTCGATTAGACTGCGAGTTGTTTATCGATTATTGCCGTGAGGTAGGCGTGGATGGACTCATCATTCCTGACCTCCCATTCCATGAAGCAGGAAACTTCTGTGAACTGGCGAAGGCCAGAGACGTATCGCCCATTTTACTGGTAGCGCCAAACACGCCCGGAGAACAAATAAAAACCATTTCAGAACTTTCTCAAGAGCTGATTTATGCAGTTAGCATCCTAGGCATCACTGGGAACGATCTCGCTTCGAAGGAAGCTCTTACAGAGTATCTCCAAAGAGTCAGAAACTACAGCATCACGCCGTTTATAGTTGGTTTCGGCATCAAGTCCCGGGATGATGTAACCTGGTTCAATCAATTTTCCGACGGCGCTGTGGTGGGATCAGCCATCATAGAGCGGATTAACGGTAGCGCAAGCCCTGAAACCGAAGTTAAAGTTTTTATTAAAATGTTGAAAGGTGAGTAATGACAACTATCGGCATTCAAGGCGGGCGGGGAAGTTTTTCAGAAAAGGCAGCTTACGAGTTCGCCAAAAATCACTGTCTTGAAGACACTGAGCTCGAGTACCTCATCACATCAGAAGCAGTACTCGATGCCATCACCGAAATCCATCCCCACCAGGAGGCTCTACGGCAGTGCAGAGACTATTTGAGTGAACACTTTTGGGCACGGCCGCTCGTAGAGGCTGACGATACAGCTGAGACGGCCCGGAGACTGAATGAAGGGAAACTACCCAAAACTGCCGGTGTCATCGCGAACAAGGAATGTGCGGCACTTTATGAAGTCGAAGTTCTGCATGAAAGCATCCACGATCTGAAGCATAATCTGACGCTGTTGCTCGGTATCAAAACACTTGATTACGATGACTAGCGTTGGAATCATCGGTTTCGGCCGTTTTGGCAAAGTACTTTCCTCAATTCTCCAAAAAGGATTTTCCATCAAGGCATTCGACGAAGCAAATGTTTTGAACGTATCAGCGGTGAAGATGACCGATCTAGATGAAGTACTTTCTGAAGAGGTGATCTTTGTGGCTGTTCCCATAAGACGGTTTGAGGAGGTGATCAGAGAAATCGCGCCACGGCTGAAAATCAATCAGACTTTGGTTGATGTCTGTTCCGTCAAAACTCATCCTGTGGATGTGATGACAAAAATCCTCCCTAAAT
>CEUS01283527.1_pt1 | contig 11726 bp, 10 predicted proteins | sample 427031 | NCBI WGS metagenome assembly CEUS01 (sample SAMEA2622837, study PRJEB7988) | marine metagenome | biome: marine biome (ENVO:00000447); feature: marine epipelagic mixed layer (ENVO:xxxxxxxxx); material: "saline water (ENVO:00002010), including plankton (ENVO:xxxxxxxx)" | depth 140 m | reverse complement strand
TTACTATACCCCTGCGATTTGATATCCACCATCAATTGGTAATATGTGTCCTGTAATTCCGGTTGAGAGGTTACTGGCGAAAAATAATGCAGCTGAAGATACTTCCATATGAGTAATATTTCGCTGGATCGGGGATCGTTCAGCTTGTACTTTTTTCATGTCAACGTAGCCATGAATTGCCCTCGATGATAGAGTGTCGAGTGGTCCCGGGGATAAACCATTGACTCTGATCCCTTTGGGTCCAAGTTCATATGCTAGTTGTTTAATTTCATTCTCGAGAGCTGCCTTCGCAGTACCCATTATATTGTAACCGGGGAAGACGCGATCCGAGGCTGAAAAAGTTAGTCCCATAATGCTACCTCCTTCACCCATGAGCGGCGCGGCATAGCGCGCAATAGGAATCAAGGAATATGCACTTACTTCAAGAGCAACTTGGAACCCCTCTCTTCCTGTTTTCGAGAAGTCTCCACTTAAATCTTCTCTGTTAGCAAAAGCTATGCTGTGGACGATAATATCAAGGGAATTAACCTCACCTTTTATTTGGTTAAAAGTATTCTCGATGTTTGTGTCAGAAGACACGTCGCACTCTAGGATATCCATATTAGTATTCCCCTCAACCAGTTTTTCTACACCCGATCTCAATCTTTCATTTTGGTATGTAATGTATACTTTCGCTCCAGCGCTCTCAATTTCCTGAGCTATGTGCCAAGCTATACTCCTATGGTTAGCTACTCCAAAAACGATTGCAGTTTTACCGGTAAGGTCAATTGAATACATTTGATTATTCCTTAAATTATTATTGTTCCTACTCTATATGTTATCAAAACTTCGGCGGTTAATGGTTTTAGAATAATTTTTACTTTATGTTTTACAGTACTGTGTAATTTTTAACTGCTTCATTAAAATTTTGCTTTAATACGAGAGATAAGCTAAATAATATTACGACTACAGCTCCAATGACGACTGCGATCTCTGCACCAAGAAAATCGGCAAGGATCCCAACTTGTAATCCACCGAGAGGGATGAGACTGTAGGTAAGGCTGAACACGCCCATAACCCTTCCCCTTAATTCATCAGGCACGACAGTTTGGAGAATTGTTTGATTCGTTATCATCGTTAAAGAATTGAAAATTCCAGATAAAAATAAACTCCCGAGCGATACCCAAATATTTGTGCTGATAGCAAAGATTAAAACGAACACGCCAAAGAATACTGCTCCTCCTATTAACATTAATCTGGGCCATCGGCCCTGAATTACGACAGCTGCAGTGAATGTTCCTAGTAGCCCTCCAGCGGCTGAAGCTCCCATAAGTAGACCCATTCCATCTGGGCCTACAGAGAGTATATCTTTTGCGAATATTGGTAATAGTTGCATGTAAGCTATTCCAAAAAAACTATCTACAAAGGTAAGAAGTATTAAATTGAAAAATAAGGCATTACGTCCTATGAATACCAATCCGTTTTTCAGTTCTTGGATTACGTTACCGGTCTCTCTAGTTATATGTGGAATTTTCAGAACGCTCAATAAAATGGTCCCGATAAAAAAAGTAAATGTTACTACTGCAAATGATGAAGTGCTACCAACAAATTTTATTAAGAATCCCCCTAGACTTGGGCCAAATATCCTTGTTCCCTGCCAGACAGCAGATCCTAATGCTAGACCGTTCATCAAATATTGTTTATTAGGAATTAACGCCGGAATCAGAGCGCTTCGTGTGGGCATATCGATTCCCTGAATTATTCCAATTAATAGGGATGCCGCCAATAAATGCCATGGGTTCATCAAATTAACAAAAGATAACCATAATAAGATACCAACCGATAGTGTCATAAGAGTTTGGGTCGCTATCAGTAGTTGCTTTCGATTAATACGATCTGCTATTACGCCTCCAATTAAGCTGACGCTTATAGTTCCAACTGCCATAGCGCCACCTAATGCTCCCAAATATATAGCGGAATTTGTCAGATCATAGCCCACCCAATTTAGTACCATTCTGAGTATTTGCCAACCTAAGACGAATGAAAGAGCACTGAACCAGTAGTACCTAAAATCTCTATATTGAAGGGCCCCAAGCATATCATTCATTCGGCTAGTGTTATCGCTAAGCTCTGTCCTGTCAGAGGAACTGCTATCCATTTTTTTCCTATCTGTTGATTGCTACGGCTAATATATAAGGTAAAGATAAAATCCAGTTATGTAAATTGGAAACCACTACAAGATGGTACAATCTGGTTCTTATAAACATGGTGTTCTTATATAATGTGCTCAAAACTATCGTAAAGGGAGATAAAAGTTGACCTCATATAAGAATTTTAGTTCTATTGTTCAGCAAACGGACGTTGTGCAGCGTGTTGTAGATGATTTGGTTATTGAGTCCGCACAGATCCTAAGAGAGGTAGTAAAAAAATTTGAAGAGACTGGAGAGCCTATAGGAGACCATCATCTTCCATCTAGTGGCTATTTCGCAGAAGTGATACTCAAGGCGCTTGTTGAGGCTGGTCAGATTGAAGAGGTTTCCAGTGAAGGAACTGGCTCTTTACATAGATTCAAACCTACTCGAAAAGGAAACGCATCATATAAAAAACTCAAAAAAGAGGAACGTGTTTCATAGATTTATTTGTTTTAGCAGCCGCAATAAGATTGATATAGGTCTAATGGGAGTTTTTCTGCTATGAGGTATGATGCAGAATCTATGAATACCATACTTGTGGTTCTTGCCCACCCTGATGATGAAACCTTTATTTTTGGCGGAACTATAGCGAAATACTCTAAACTAGGCTTTCCTGTCGATTTACTAATACTTACCTCAGAACATTCGAATAAAAAAAATACCGAACTTAGAGACGCGACGAAAATATTAGGCGTCCGGGATTTGCATCGACTTAACTATTTCCCTACCCCAATCGATACAGACTCAGATGTGGACAGTGGCAGAACATTATCTAAAGTTGGAGTCGAATCTGTCGCTGCTGAAATAGAAAATATAATAGGAATAATAAAACCAGGTATTGTTTTATCTTTTGATCCTACAGGTGTCTACGGTCATCCAGACCATATTATATCTAATCAATCTACCAGGATCGCGTTACAACGCTATATTAGAATAGATTCTCTAGTGAGTTTATATGAAATTTCATTTGCGCGGAATCTAATATCTATAGTTGCGTATGCAGAGCTTTTCCTACAAAATCTATTTCCTCGAATTTACTTGGGGTCTAAGTATTCATTTTTGACAAACAAACTGAAATTGTTACCTCCAATAACAACAAAAATTGATATTTCTAGTTCACTTAAAGTTAGACAAGGTGCTGTTAAGGCACATTTTTCAAGCCTTGAAGCCGGCCCATGGTATCTTAGAATGTTCGAAAAAATCCCGCATTATTTAAGACAATTTATAGCTAATAAAGAAAACTTTGTTCGTGTTTACCCAGAACAAACGGATTTTGATGATTCTTCAAAATTCGTTGGATTATATAGAAACTAAAGTTTTGCGTCCTTTGGATCCTTGTCTTTTTTAAATATGCTATAGATTACAGGCACTACCAATAGAGTTAGGAAAGTTGAAGTAGCAAGTCCACCTATAATTACTGTAGCAAGCTCAGCTCCGATAATCCCTGACCCTTGGTTCTCTGATTCGAGGGCGAGAGGGACCAGTACGAAACTTGTAGTCATTGCCGTCATCAAAATAGGCCTGAGTCTAGTTTTGCCACCTTGTTTTAGTGCTTCTATAGCGGTCGCCCCTCGTTTTCGTAGTTCGTCCACAAAAGCTATTAGTACTATTGCATTAGTAACAACTAATCCTATTAACATCAAAAGGCCCATTAGCGCGGGCAGTCCAAGAGCTCTTTGAGTTATGAACAGGGCTCCAAAAGCTCCAATCGAAGCTAAAGGTATGCTGAAAACTATGATAAAAGGGGTTAATAGCGATCTTTGGCTTACTACCATTACTAAATAGACCAAAAGAACGCCTATCGCCATAGCAATACCCATCTGGGTAAAGGATTCTTGGATATCTGCAAAAACCCCACCTTCTGCTAATTCTACCCCCTCAGGCAATCCAATCTCTGAAACTATTAGATCAACTTGTCTACTTACTCCTTGTGTGTTCGTTGAAGTAATGATTCCAGAGATAGTAACAGCGCGTGTTCCGTTTACTCTCCGTATAGGTGCCATGGCTTGCAGAAAAGGGTTGTCTGATACGGCCGTCGCGTCGGACCTAATATTGATTAAATCGGGTTCCGAGGAAAGCCTTGCAACTATCTTTGATGCTGTATCTACGATGGCGGCATAATTTTCTCCTGCAAGTGTTAATTGGAGACGGTCACTGGCTGGTCCTCCCCCAGAAGCCCGAGATATGAATACTGTTCTGCCAGGAGTCTGCAAGTTTTCTCTAAGATCATCTTCGATCGAATCAATATCAGCTTCTTCATCTAAATTGAGCAATATGTTGGCAGTATCACCCCCTCTGAGCGTGAAATCTTCTTCAGAGAATCCACCAACTGTAGAGTAATAAGCAAGAGCTTCACCATTTAGTCTAAGTACTTCGAGTTGTGATTCGACATCGTCGAGGGTTTCTATAATGGCGAAGCCACTCTTTTGATCAGTATTTACTTCTATGGAAAGGACTTTTTGTTCAAACCCAGGGATAAAACTTATAGGTATGAACGGTATGAGTCCGATTCCTAATATAAACAAAAGTAAAGAAGAGACTAAAGTGATAGCTTTGTGTTTTATGGCGAAATCCAACGCAGGAGTGTAAAAATTTTGTAAGGAATTCAATATTTTTGTTTCAGTTCTATTTGATTGACTTAATTTGATAAGCATGCTTCCTAGAACAGGAACAACCGTTATTGATACGAAAAGTGATGCGATCAATGCGTAAGTAATCGTTAAAGCAAAGGGGCGGAAAAAAGTACCTATAATCCCGTCAATAAATCCTAAAGGTAGGAACACTGCGATCGTTGTTATAGTTGATACCGTTATTGGCATTAGAACTTCTTTTGTTGCATTGATTGCTGCTTCTTTATGTTTCTCTCCCATTTGTATGTGTCTAAAAATGTTCTCCATTACGACAATACTATCGTCGACAACTCGGCCTGCGGCGATTGCAAGACCCCCGAGAGTCATGATATTAAGGCTCATATTCTGGAAATTCATTACTACCAAAGCCATTAGCAAGCTTGCAGGTATAGTTATTCCGGTTACGAATGTCGGGCGGAAGCTTATTAAAAATGAAAATATTACTAAGACAGCTAGAACCGCTCCTAACAAGACCTCTTGGCGTAGTTTATCAATTGAACTTTGGATTTGCGGTGCCTGGTTTGAGATAACTACGAATTCAACATCGCTAGGAACACCTTTGTTTTGTTTGAGTAAGTCTAATTCCTGCAAAACGTCGTTTACTACGGTAACTGTGTTGGCATCAGGTGTTTTTGTCATCGATATGCCGGCGCTTGGTTTCCCGTTCGTTCTCGAAATCGAGGAAAGGGACGTCGTTATATCTACTTTTTGTACACCTGGAGTAGCATTTATAGTAGGTACTACAATTGAATTAATTATGTCTGCCATGTCTTCAGGACTTCTATCCCCTAAAGCGCTTAAGGTCAGGATAGGAAACTCGTCTGGGTTTAACCTTATGATCTCCGGAGGAAGTACTTGCTCCGGAAAAGTAAGCTCATCAACAAGTGCTTGCATTTGCGCCGCAGCTGCAGGAATATCAGTTCCAAATTCGAATTCTATAATGAGTAGAGAGGACATTGGAGATGAAGTGGAACTATATGAATCAACTCCTTCTAGTTCTGCCGCAATCGATTCTAATGGGATAGTAACATCATCTAAAACATCTTGAGGGGCACCATCTTCATAGTAGGTAAATACCGTAAATAAAGGAAATTCTACGTCTGGTAGTAACTCCAGTTGTAATTTGGAAGCGCTCCAAATGCCTGATGCGATAACCAGAGCTAATATTAGTAATGTTATGACGCGAAATTTAAGCGCAATTCTAGTTAACATAAGCCACACTTTCTTTTATATATAACTATTAATCGTTTCATATAGAAGATCCATTAACAGAAATTACTATATGTTTATGCACGACACGTAAGCCTAACACATACTGAAACTACTTTGTTAAAAATATATTGCTTTTACGTTACTGCTATCCAAGCATCTTTTGTACAGTGATCCCAATATCTCCCGGACTATCGGATATATGGCACCCTGCGTCCAAGAGAGCTTGTTTTTTAGACTCTGCTGTAGCCGCTGATCCAGTTATTATTGCCCCAGCGTGCCCCATCCTTCTTCCTGGAGGAGCAGTTGCTCCAGCTATGAAAGCAGTGACAGGTTTCGTCATGTGCTCTTTGATATATTCAGCAGCTTCCTGTTCAGCAGTTCCACCGATCTCGCCAATCAAAACGACTGATTCAGTTTGATCGTCCTCTTCGAACAATTCGAGTATGTCTTTATGTCGCATGCCAATAATTGGGTCACCACCCACACCTACGCAAGTCGATTGGCCTATTCCTAACGCGGATAGCTGTCCTACCGCCTCATAGGTCAACGTCCCGGATCTTGAAACAACCCCCACGCTACCTGGTTTATGAATATTACCGGGAATAATCCCTACTTTTGCTTTATCTGCAACCGAAGTTAGCCCTGGGCAATTAGGCCCTATCATCCTGACATTTTTCTTTGCTAAATAAGCAGATATTTTACTCATATCCAGTGTAGGGATTCCATCTGTTATACAAACGATCAAATCGACCCCACCATCCGCTGCTTCGAATATAGCATCTGTAGCAAAAGCGGCTGGGACAAATATCAAGGATACATTGGCACCTTGTTCATTGACTGCTTGCTTGACTGAATCGTACACAGGCCTATCTAGGTGGGTAGTTCCTCCTCTACCAGGTGTAACACCTGCGACGACATTAGTTCCGAAATCAATACACCGCTCGGTTTGAAATCCGCCTTCTTTTCCGGTCATACCTTGAACAAGTACTCGTGTGTTTGTGTCGACTAAAATACTCACTATATTTCACTCCTATTATTTATTATCTTTTATGGTTTCGTATCTATTCTGCTACTTTTTGGGCTGCTTCGGCTAGATTATGCGCGACAGTTGCTGGAATCCCCGATGATCTTAAGATTTCTCCACCTTCTTCAGCGTTGGTTCCTGTCATTCTCACAATTATTGGTACGTTCACGTCAATTTCTTTGTAAGCCGATACAACTCCATTTGCGACAACGTCGCATCTTAATATCCCACCGAAAACGTTTATTAGAACTTTTTTTACACTTGGATCTGAAACGATTAACTTGAAAGCTTCTGCTACTTGCTCTTCACTTCCTCCGCCTCCTACATCAAGGAAATTTGCGGGGCTTGATCCTACTTGAGCGATCACATCCATCGTTGCCATTGCCAAGCCAGCGCCGTTAACCATACAGCCAACGTCCCCGTCCAATTTGACGTACTGTATTCCTTTTTCATTAGCTATACGTTCAAGTGGATCTTCTTGCTCCGCATCACGAAGATCAGCATTTTTCGAGTGCCGAAAATCTGCGTTTTCATCGGTACTCATTTTTGTGTCTGCTGCTAGTAATCCACCGTCGGCCGTAACAACTAGAGGATTTATTTCTACTAGAGACAAATCGTTTTCAAGAATAGCATTTACAAGATTCTCAATTAAGGCTGATAGTGCCCTTGTTTGCTTTGAATCCATACTTAAAAAAGCCCCGACCTGGCGCCCTAAGTACGGTTGGTATCCTGATACTGGATCTATGTGAAGTTGTTGGATTTTCTCAGGGGTGTTTTCGGCAACTTCTTCTATTTCCATCCCGCCCTCTTCAGAAGCGATGATGACCAAACTCTTTTCGCCCCCGTCCACCGTAATACTCAAATAAAGTTCTCTACTTATATCTACTAGTTCTTCTACTAATACACTGTTCACTGGTACACCTTCAGGGCCGGTCTGAACTGTGACTAATTTACTGCCTAGAATGGATCCTGCAAAATCAGCTCCATCTTGAGCATTCCGTACTAATTTAACTCCGCCTGCTTTTCCTCTGCCTCCGGCGTGCACTTGTGCCTTTATTACCGCTGAACCGCCAAGCTCATCCACAAATTTCCCAGCTTCATCTTTTGATTCAAATACTTTTCCGTTAGGAACTGGTACCCCAAACGATTTCAATATATTTTTCGCTTGATATTCATGTAATTTCATTGTGTCTAGTAGTCTCCTTATTCTTCAGTTTAGCCTTTTGATATTGCTGCGGAGGGAGAGGGATTCGAACCCCCGATACCGTTGCCGATATTACGGTTTTCAAGACCGTCGCATTCGTCCACTCTGCCATCCCTCCATATGGTATATCGTACCTCAAGAGTAGCCTTATGGACCATAGAATTTTTACTAATTATTGAAGTTTATCCAATCCAAAGCATTTTGATAATTTATTTTATCCAAGATGGATGTTGCTAAATCCATAGAATTTAGCGTTTTGCCCACTGGACTTTCTCTTTGTAGAAAGGGGTAGTCAGTCCCAATAGTTAGATGTTCTATACCAAGAAGATCTATTATAAATTTTATTGTTGCATCATGGAAAACCAAAGTGTCGTAATACAACATCTTTGCATAATGTAACGGTGAACTCTCAAGTTCAGGCAAAAAAGTTTTTGGAGCATTACTTGATCGTGTATCACTACCATTCCATAATCGAGACCATGCATGGTCCATCCGTGTAATCATGGAAGGGAGTGTCCCGCCACCATGGCTCATTTGTATTCTAAGGTTTTTATGCTTTTCTAACAGCCCACTAGTTATTAGTGATGCTCCGGCTAATCCGACGTCGATCGGAAACCCGACTGCGTTCACGCTTGCAGAAAACGAATCTTTCTGTGAAATAATACGGTCTTCGAAAGTTGGATGGAGCGCATGTATAAATACTGAGAGTTCGAGTGTTTCTACTGTATCAAAAAACGAATGAAATTTAGGGTCACCTATTGAAACCCCATTGATATTGGATCCTATCTCTATTCCAGATAACCCCATTTGTTTCAGCTTCTCAAGTTCTTTTGATGCGAGATCAGGTTCCTGTAAAGGGACCATGCCAAGTCCGAAAAATTTGGTCGGGTTATCTGAAACTAGCTTAGCAATGAATTCGTTAACGTAATTAGATATTGCGATGCCATCTGATGGATTAAACCAGTATGAGAGTAACTCGGGCATAGGTGATAATACTTGTTGTTTTACCCCTTCCTTTTCCATATCTTCAATACGTCTGTTTGGATTCCAAGATTGGCTTGTAATGGTCCTGAAATTATTCCCATTTATCATTACATTTGCTCTGTCGTTTTCTAGACGATCAATTATGGGCCAACGGGGATTTGTATTATTTGCCGGGAAGGTTTCTGGAACGATATGCGAATGGGTATCTATTAACATATTTAAACTCCCTAAAGTTATTGTGATTTGAGTGATCGATTTTTTTGCAGTGCTGGGGGTTTTGTAAATAGCGCCAATATTCCCCCGCCTATCCAAGATAGTGCAAACAAAATGAAAGCCCATGAGTAATTACCGGAAATATTCCACATCCAAGCTGCGAGTACGGGGCTTGCTGCCCCTACCACATTTCCAAATGGAGTAGCAAAACCCCTTATTGCTCCCATATACTCTCTTCCAAAATAAGATGCGAAAATCACGTTAAGCATTGGTGGAAATCCTCCCATGCTGATTCCGTGTAAAACAGCATAAATATAAAGACTGGTAAGCTTCTGTGCGTATACTAGGATTAGCAGTGACATGCCAGCAGGTATCAAGCTGAATCCGAGGACATATCGAATAGAATACCTTTCCGCAAAGAAACCATATACGAGTTTACCAACCACTGCGAAACCCGCTAAAGTAGTTGCTACTTTTGTGGAATCTGAGATTGTAAAACCTTGATCTTGCATAAATGCTACTTGGTGGAATAGGGTAGGCATTAGAGAAAATAAGCCTAAGCTTTGTACTAGTATCAGGGCCCATAATGCCTTAGTTTTTATTGCTTCTTTTGTTGAAAAGGAGACTTCTTCTTGGCCAGTAAAATTGGAAGCGTCGGTGGTGTTAGAATCTCTTCTAACTCCGTCGGGGAATAAATCCATATCTTCCGGTTGTCTTCTCATAAAAATAGCGGATATTGGAACTACGGCGACAATCATGAGTATTCCTAACCCGATCCACGAGGTTCTCCAACCGAATTCTTGAACTAGAATTCCAGCGATGGGTGCAATTACTAAACCTCCACCGGATATACCGATCGCACTTATTGCCATGACTCGTCCACGTTTATTTATAAACCATTTAGACAACACTGCAGGTCCTACAAGCTGACCTCCGATTGCTGTTGTGGCAAATCCAAAAATTATTCCGTACGACAAAAAGAATTGCCATATGGAATCGATTTGCGATACGGAAATTAATGAAATACCTCCGATTAGGCCTCCTAAGGCCATTATCGTTCTTCCCCCATGGCGCTTATCCACCATAAAACCTAAGAAAGGTATTACAGGTAAAGATATTAGACGAAACAAACTTATTGCTGAAAATTCAGTTCGAGATACCCCTAGCTCTTCGCTCATCGGTATTAGGAAGAAGGAGAGTCCGTATCCCCCTATGCCAGCTGTGGTCATACTTGAAATAAAAGTAATTAAAACGATTATCCAGCCGTAGTAAAAAGGGAGGACACTGTTAAAAGCCCTTATCAAGTTTAGCTCTCTTGAATCGCACGACTAAGTTCCGTGATCGCTACTTTCGCATCTGCAAAAAGCATCGTTGTATTCTGGGCGTAAAATAAATCATTGTCGATACCTGCGAAACCAGGACTAAGGCTACGCTTGATTACTACTACCTGCTTTGCCTGATCAACGTTTAGTATGGGCATCCCGTATATTGGGCTTGTAGGCTCATCTCTCGCGGCTGGGTTCGTCACATCATTAGCGCCTACAACTATCGCAACTTCAGTGCTTGAAAACGATTCGTTAATTTCATCTAAGTCGTAAAGTTTGGTGTATGGTACGTCTGCTTCAGCAAGTAGAACATTCATATGACCTGGCATTCGACCTGCTACTGGGTGGATGGCGTATTTTATTTCAGCACCACGCTTTTCTAGGAGGTCTGAAATTTCCCTAATTTGATGCTGAGCTTGGGCAACAGCAAGCCCATAGCCTGGGACGATGACAATAGTTTTTGCGTAGGAGAGCATCATTGCGATGTCATCAACCTCGCCTCTTCGTACAGGTCTTTCCCCAATACTGTCGCCAGTATTAGCCTGAGAATCGGCAGATCCTCCAAATGTCCCAAATATGACATTCCAAATGCTGCGGTGCATAGCGCGAGTCATGATTTGAGTTAGGATAAGTCCGGCCGCTCCTACGAGGGCCCCTGCTACTATCAGTATTATATTTCCAACTACGAAACCCGCTGCTGCCGCAGCTAATCCTGAATATGAATTTAACAGCGATATTACAACGGGCATGTCTGCGCCACCTATTGGATTCACAAGTAAAATACCAAGAAGTAGAGATAATATAATAAATAGAATAAATATATTTGTATCTAAATCCACACCAACTAAATACATAGCAAGGGACAAAGTCACAAGTACTAGTATCGTGCTAACAGAATTTTGGAATGGCAATTTTATTGGCTGGCCCGGTAGGATGTCTTGTAATTTGCCGAAAGCAATCATG
>CEUS01272744.1_pt1 | contig 11728 bp, 9 predicted proteins | sample 427031 | NCBI WGS metagenome assembly CEUS01 (sample SAMEA2622837, study PRJEB7988) | marine metagenome | biome: marine biome (ENVO:00000447); feature: marine epipelagic mixed layer (ENVO:xxxxxxxxx); material: "saline water (ENVO:00002010), including plankton (ENVO:xxxxxxxx)" | depth 140 m | reverse complement strand
GCTTCGCTCGTGAGTTTTTTATCAAGTACCAAGACCGAATCCTCATGGGAAAGGACTCGTGGGCTCCAGAGGAGTATCCAACCTACTTTAGAGTCCTAGAGTCCAACGATGAATATTTTCCCTATTACCGGAAGTACCATGCATTCTGGCGAATGTATGGCCTTGGTCTCCCTGACGAAGTGCTTCGCAAAGTTTACTACAAGAATGCACTGCGGATCATCCCAGGTCTCGACACCTCTCGCTTTCCGTAAAGCTCATACTTTCTGCAAAAGACGTTATATATCAGAAACAGTGACGAAAATTGATGACCGATATGACGATTTCTGCTGAGTTTCCGTTCAAGAGTCAGTTCGTTGACGTTCACGGGGACACAATGCACTTCATCGAAGAAGGAGAAGGGGACCCAATCCTCTTTCTCCATGGGAACCCTACCTCCTCTTATTTGTGGCGAAACATCATACCTCACGTAAGTAATCTGGGGCGCGTAATCGCACCCGATCTAATCGGGTTTGGCGAATCGGATAAGCCGGACATCGATTACAGATTCTTCGATCACGTCAAATACATTGATGGATTCATCGAGGCGCTCGAACTGCGTCATTTCACGTTCGTTATTCACGACTGGGGATCAGCGCTGGGGTTCTATCACGCTATGCGGCACGAAGAGAACGTGAAAGGGATTGCTTTCATGGAAGCGATCCTCGCTCCGGTCGAAAGTTGGGATGACTTACACTCCGACGTCCAGACTATGTTCAAGGCGTTTCGGACTCCCGACAAAGGTCGTGAAATGATCATTGACGAAAACTTCTTTGTTGAGAGAGTACTTCCAGGAGCCGTCGTACGTGATTTAACAGAAGAGGAGATGGATCATTACCGTAAACCTTTCATCGATCCGGCCAGCCGTGAACCTGTATGGCGCTGGCCCAATGAGATCCCGATTGAAGGGACTCCTGCGGATGTGGTGGAGGCGGCCACTCTCTACAACTCATGGCTCCAGCGCTCACCGATCCCTAAGCTTCTCTTCCACGGCCGGCCAGGCACACTCATCCGACCGCCGCTGGTAGAATGGGCTCGCAGGAATTTGCCAAACCTCGATACCGTGGACATCGGACATGCGATCCATTTTGTTCAAGAAGACGCACCCGAAACCATCGGCCAGGAACTCGCGAATTGGCTCCACCGGATAGGGAAATAAGGGGCGCGTCCCCCCTACATCAGGACCACATAAGACCGCCTTAACGCGACCACGGTGGGACTATGCCATTCATCCGAGCATACGCCACAGATTGGCCAACATGCTCATTCATATGTGATATGAGTTGCAGGAGAACCGTCCAACCCGATACCTGCTGACCATAAAGATTGGTTTTGTCCGACAGGGCCACCTCCGTCATCGCAGCCACTTTCGCTTTGACGTGACTAACAGAGAGTTCGAAGATCTCCCGAACTTCATCCTTGTCCGTCATTTCTTCCAGTCCCATGTATTCCAATCCCCCCGGGGGGGAAATTCCCAAATTCTGATCGAGATACATGAAGTTGTAGCGCGCCAAGTGGGCATATACTTGTGCTACTGTCATTAGACCTTCCCCTGGCGCCCACGTGTATTTTTCCTCGGGCATGACCCTAGCCAGTTCAGTGATTTTGTGGCTCGACTGTTCGAAGTGACCCAGAAATGCATCTCGGTAATCGGTTGGAGAGTTCTGCCCAAAAACTGGCGAAGTGATCAGAATTCCAACCAAAGCGAATCCACTTATCAGGTGTGCTCTTCGCATACTATGCCTCACTCTTTTTTATCAAATTAGATGCCATCCACCAGTGCTCGGATTTGTCGCACAACGTCGCGACTCAGTTCATTAGGGATGGGGATGGTCAGATTATACTGAGCCACCTTCCATTCGCCGTTCTCTTTCAGTAATACACCACTTCCCCGAGTTTCACCTAGTCCTTCATTCTCTAGTCGTTCGTCGAACCAAGCGGTCTTAGCGCCTGACGCAATGTATACGTGACGTTCAAGCACCTCGTAAGTCCAGCCCGTCCCTGTCTCAAAGCGTGTTTTGGTATATCCCATGAACTCGGCCCGCGTCCATCGTTCTGTCGCATCGGTTCCAAGAAAAATCGCTTCGCGCGCGTACAGTTCAAAATACCGATCAAAGTTAGCCTGCGAGGCAGCTGTATGGAGTGCATCGAGCACCTCGGACACCTGTTGCTCCTCATTAGCCTCTTGCCCTTTGGCTTCTGGTAGGACCACAAGAGTCAATAAAAAAACCGCTCTCAAAACGCGGGTCGCATTCAACATAGATTGTCCCTTTCTTTCAAGAATCGGTCTCAGCACTCACCGAACCGAAAGTTGAAATTCAACTACTATCTGTATTATCACTCTAACTTGGTGATCCGTCATCAGGTAAACCCGTGCGTACAGAGGCTGGGGACATCACTTTTGGGTCGGGAGGCTCGAGATATGAACCAAGCGATGGTTATCGCAACAGTACTATCGACAATTTTTCTTGCGTGTTCGGGTGAGGCAACGGTTAGCAACTTCGGATCACCAGAAGGTGGCCTCATCGTTCTCCGAGCAGATCGAATTCTCGATGGCACTGGCCAAATGTGGACCGACCAGGAAATCGTCGTGCGAGACGGTCGAATCGATAACATCACCGAGGTTGGCCAAACGGTTGGCGGCACCGTATACGAACTCACCGGCACAACACTGTTACCTGGCCTCATCGATACACATGTCCACCTTGGGTGGCATTTTGACCGTGACACAGAGCGCCTACACAGCGCCGAATCTACTGATGGGGCAGAAGACCAAGCATTGTATGCTGCGGAGAACGCATGGCAAATGTTAATGAGCGGTGTGACGACCGTGCAGAGTCTGGGTGGATGGGAGGACTTGCCGCTCAGAGAGGCTGTCGCGAAAGGATCACTTCCCGGACCACGCATTATCACTTCACTCAGTTCTATAACGGAAGCGTCAGGTGATCCTGCCCAAATTCGAGTGCGTATCGATGAACTAGCGGAAGCGGGAGCGGACGTCATCAAGATCTTCGCATCAGCCAGCATCCGAGTCGGTGGGCTGCCTACCCTTAGTCAGGAACAACTCAACGCCGCCTGCGAACAAGCCAAATCTCACAAGCTCAGGGCGGTTGTACACGCTCATGGCCCAGAGAGTGCTCGACGTGCCGCGAACGCCGGTTGCTCCCAAATCGAACACGGAGCATTACTCGACCACGAAACTCTTGAGATCCTGTCTGCGCATGGGCTGTACTTCGATCCGCATATTCATCTGATCTTCGAGAACTATTTTCAGAACCAAGCACGTTATATCGGGATTGGCAACTACACCGAGCAGGGATTTCAACAGATGCGCGATGCGGTCCCTACAGCTCTTGCTGCATTCCGAACGGCACTCACTGTAGAAGGCCTAAACATTGTATTTGGAACAGATGCGGTAGCTGGAGCACATGGGAAAAATTGGACAGAGCTCGCCTATCGCGTCCAAGAAGGGGGACAGGAACCAATGGCGGCGATCATCTCTGCAACAAGCCTCGCAGCCGAGTCTTTGGGGTTGGAGAGTGAAGTGGGGACGGTTGCAGTGGGCTTGGCAGGCGACCTGATCGCGGTGACGGGTGATCCTTCTAAAGACATCGAAGCTCTCGAACACGTTTCCTTCGTTATGAGGAACGGAAACGTATACAAGCACGAACCTCCATCAGAGCGATAGGAATTCGACCCCTCTCGCGTATTTGAACTCAGTACGAGTAGCTTGGCCGGCCATGCGACGATTTCAATCACACTATATACCACGCACGCGGAATGGACGGCTCGCAGTCGCGAGCTTTGTTTTCCTTTTCGTATTCACTCAACCCCCACTCGTGTTTTGGATTGGAAACCGAGTAGAACCATGGATCGGTGGAGTTCCGTTTCTATACGCATATCTTCTCGCGTTCTATTGGCTCCTAATCGGCGTGCTCCTATGGGCACGTAAACACAGACTATGATTGGATCACAAGGGATACCTGAGGCGTCTACCCACTTCCCCACCTTAAACCTGGGCCAAGCGTTCACCTCAAAAGGGAGAGGTTGACCGGTGGAACCATGGGTCATCTCAACAGGCCTAATATTCCTCTATCTCCTCGTGACCATCGTCCTTGGCATGGTCGCAAACAAAAGGATGTCTGTCGACCTTGAGGACTTCCTGCTCTACGGGAGGCAAGCGGGTTTCGTGGTCATGTACCTTACAGTCGTGGCCACATACCACTCCGCATTTGCCTTTCTTGGCTCAGGTGGGTTTTTCTACACACATGGGATTGGGTTCTGGGCTGCTGGAGCGTGGACGATACTCGTGGGTGCCATCACTTACGTAATTGGCAGCCGTATCTGGGCGTTGGGAAAAAACTTCAGTTACATCACACCCGCAGATCTTTTAGCCGATTTTTATGAGTCGGACTCGGTACGTATCGTAACGGCTGTGGTCTCCGTCCTCTTCACAATTCTCTACATCCAGGTTCAAGCACAGGGGCTCGGGTACATCTTGTCGGTGGCATCGGGAGATCGAATATCGCTCGAACTCGGCACATTAATACTGCTTGTCGTTGCCGCCGGTTATCTAATTGTAGGCGGACTTCGTGCAGTCTATTGGACCGACGTAATACAAGGGATATGGATGTACATTGCGGTTTGGGTCGGAGCCCTCGTATTGGCCTTCAAGCTTTTCGGAGGGCCTGTTGAACTGTGGAAACGTGTGGCCACAGAGCGCCCGGACCTACTCTCGCTGCCCGGCCCTGAGGGATTCTTTACACCGGGAATGTGGTTCGGGATGATCGTGGTCCTATCGTTCGGAATTGTCTTCCAGCCCCACCTCATGATTAGGTACTACACGGCCGTCTCAGGGCGGACAATTAAGTGGCTGGGCGCAACGACCCCTATCTATCTTATGACACTCTATATACCGGCTGCGCTAGTGGGACTTGGCGGAGCCTTGGTCATGCCCGACATAGCCGTACCCGATCGGATTTTCCCCGAGATGTTATTCGCATACGCACCTGCGTGGCTGACAGGTGCTATTCTCGCCGGTGCTACAGCAGCCGCAATGTCCACGCTTGACTCGATCCTGCACTCGAATATGACGGTACTCACCCGTGATATTTATCAGCGTTACGTTCGGACCAACGCTACTCCCGAACATTACATCTTGATTGGGCGTCTCATCGTAGTCCTGCTTCTGGGCATTGGATACCTGCTTTCGGTGAACACCTTCCAGTTTCTCGTAGTCCTCGTGTCCTTCTCGGGATCAGGAGCACTCCAGTTAATGCCCGCAGTGCTCGGTGTCTGTTTCCCGTCTAAAAGACTGACGACAAAAGCCGGCGTCTTAGCAGGTATCGGCGTCGGTCTTCTCACCCTCTACCTGACATTGGTAGCATATCCACACCCGTTAGGGCTCCATGGCGGCGTCTGGGGACTGTTGGCAAATTTTGTCGTAACATGGTCAGTGAGTCGATTCACCGCCGCACCCACTCCAGCAACCGTCGCCAGGATCCATGGTGCCGTCGAACGCTTTGTCTACGAGGGAGATCCCGTTTGAACCTTTACTTTAAATCAGCTGACGTTCGATGATCATCGGAGTCGATACGGGCGGCACTTTTACGGATTTCGTCGTTGTTGATAAGGATGAGATTCGGATTCACAAGGTACCATCGACACCTGAAGATCCATCACAAGCTGTACTCCAAGGGTTAACGGAATTGTTGGGAGATGGTGTACAGTCTGACTCTGAGATTATTCACGGATCAACAGTAGCGACCAACTCTCTCCTCGAACGCAAAGGTGCCACCGTCGCGTTATTAACCACGGCCGGGTTCGAAGACGTAATTGAAATCGGACGTCAAACGCGACGGGAAATTTATGACCTTGCGGTCACGAAACCTGAACCACTAGTACCATCGGAGCGTCGCTTTGGTGTCGAGGAACGTCTCGACGAACGCGGAACAGTTTTGGTAGAAATCGGCGGAAAAGAAAATGCCAGACGGTCGGTCGCAACGGCTGTCTGTAAAGTGATTGAAAGTGGTGCGGAATCGGTCGCTATTTGCCTGCTCCACTCTTATGCAAATTCCGATCACGAACGCATGCTCGCCGATGCCATCCGATCGGACGAAAACCCACAACCCCTTTTCGTTACTGCCTCACATGAGGTGTTGCCCGAATTCCGCGAGTATGAACGCACTAGCACGACTACGGTAAATGCATTCGTCGGTCCTGTAATGTCACGTTATCTGACTGCTCTGGGTGAACGGCTCGGTTCTGACCGGGTTCGGATTATGGCTTCGAATGGAGGAGTGGTTTCACTCGACACCGCAAGTCGACTTGCGGTCCAAACCATACTCTCAGGTCCTGCAGGAGGGGCGGTTGGAGGCTTCGAGATAGCCCGCATGGCTGGATACGATCACGTCATCACATTTGATATGGGTGGGACATCTACCGACGTAAGTCTGTGTGCAGGCGGACTAACCCGTACCTCTGAAGCAGAAATAGGAGGGTTGCCAATCCGTGTTCCGGTAATCGACATCCATACGGTGGGAGCAGGTGGAGGTTCGATCGCAAGCCGCGACCCCGGGGGATCGCTACGTGTCGGCCCAGATAGTGCGGGAGCCGACCCAGGGCCAATTTGTTATGGACAGGGCGGAAACAATATAACTGTAACGGACGCCAATTTGTTTCTCGGACGATTGTCTCCCAAACACTTTCTTGGTGGTGCCAAAAAGCTTGTGCCCGAGGATATCGAGCCAATTATCTCAGGCCTCGCCGGCGAGTTTGACCTTGAGCCGGTGGCGGTGGCGGAAGGTATAGTACGAGTGGCGAACGCCACGATGGAACGAGCAATTCGAGTCATCTCACTCGAGCGCGGTTTTGATCCGCGAGATTTCTCGCTTCTGTGTTTCGGGGGGGCTGGAGGATTACATGCCGTGGACCTCGCCAAGTCCCTTGGGATCCCTCGAGTAATCGTACCCCGGGGCGCAGGTACGCTGTCCGCACTCGGAATGCTAATGGCTGAGCCAATCCGAGATTTTTCGCGTACTCTGATGGTCCCAGCCACTCGCCTAGAAGCCGGCACTCTCGAGGCTGAGTTTGTCGCACTAGAAGAACAAGGTCGTCATGCATTAGCTGACGAAGGATTTCCCGATTCCGCACTTCGTTTCGAACGCCTTGCCGATCTCAGGTATGTAGGACAAGGCTTCGAACTAGCGGTCTCAGCCAATCCTAGCGATTCCGATAAAACATCCGGCGAGGGTACAGATTGGAAGGATAAGCTCATTTCCGGGTTTCACACGGCCCACGAGCGACGGTACGGATATGCTGACGAGACCCGTCCAACGGAGATCGTAACGATCCGAGTCCGAGCCATAGCGTCAAGGGATACGCCTGAACTGCGAACTGAACCCATCGACGATTCCGATATGACAGAGGCTGTAATCGAAAACCAAACTTTCATGTACGATGGGGTTCCCTGTTCTGGAGTTCTCCTCGACCGAGATAGACTTCGAGCGGGCCACACTTTCGAAGGACCGGCGATCGTAGTTGAATACAGTACAACTACATTGGTACCACCCGGAGTTACGTGTCAGGTAGACGAATGGGGAAGCCTTGTGCTGGAGACCTCATGACGGAAAAGGCCTGGGACCCAGTCACACTCGAGGTCTTCCGGAACCTCTTTTATTCAGTTGCTGAGGAGATGGGCGTTACGCTGTGTCGGACTTCTTTCTCTCCCAATATTAAAGAGCGACGCGATTACTCGTGCGCAATCTTCGACGGAGAAGGCCGGATGGTCGCACAAGGCGACCACATGCCAGTTCATCTCGGTTCCATGCCAAAATCCGTTGAAGCCGCCATGGAAAACGTGGAGCTTGCGCCAGGCGACGTTGTATTCGTAAACGATCCGTTCGCCGGTGGCACTCATCTTCCAGACATCACGATGGTCGAAGGGGTATTCTTAGAGGACGAGAAAAAACCCGCTTTCTACGTTGCGAACCGAGCGCACCATTCCGACGTGGGAGGGATGACCCCAGGCTCAATGCCGCTGGCAAACTCAATCTTCCAGGAGGGGATCCGCATTCCGCCGGTCCGGCTCCTGCGTGCAGGCACCTTAGATCGTGAAATACTTGACCTCGTGCTTGCAAACGTTCGGACCCCGGTCGAACGTGAAGGAGACCTTACTGCACAAATTGCGTCTAACCGGACCGGAGCTCGCCGGCTTATCGGACTCGTAGAACGCTATGGCCGCCAAACGATCGACGACTATATGCGTCACCTCCAAGATTATGCGGAGCGTATGACACGTGAGGCGATCCGGAGGATTCCCGACGGCGAATATCGCTTCGAAGATGTAATGGATGATGATGGCTTCGGGAATGGGCCACTCCCAATCAACGTCACCCTAACAATTGATGATGATACGGCACGAGTCGATTTCACTGGAACGTGCGCCCAAGCGGCGGGATCAGTTAATGCGAACTACGCGATCACACTCTCGGCAACCATGTACTGCTTTCGTGTGATCGTCCCCTTCTCTCTCCCCTCAAATTGGGGCACGATCCAACCGCTCGAAATCATTGCCCCCGAAGGTTCCCTAGTGAATGCTCAAGAACCTGCAGCAATGGCAGGCGGGAACGTCGAAACATCCCAACGAATTGTTGATGTGGTTCTTGGGGCATTAGCCCAAGCCATACCGGATCGTATCCCTGCCGCCAGTTATGGAACCATGAGCAATCTGACGATCGGGGGCATTGATCCTCGGTCAGGCGAGCATTTTGCATATTACGAGACAATCGCTGGCGGGATGGGAGCTCGTCCATCGGCTGCCGGACTCGATGCTACCCACTGTCATATGACAAACAGCCTCAACACCCCGATCGAGGCCCTCGAACATGCATATCCGTATCGAATGCGTCGATACGCCGTGCGGCGGGGATCAGGGGGAGCGGGCGAATATCGCGGCGGGGATGGCATCGAACGAGTGATTGAGATCCTAACCGACGCTCGAGTAACGATCTTAAGCGATCGCCGCGTCCATTCACCTTACGGCTTAGCCGGAGGAGAACCTGGTGCGCCCGGAGTGAATACGGTCCTTCTACCCTCATCCGATGAGCACACCCTCCTCGGGGGCAAGGAAAGTATTGATGTTAAATCAGGATCCGTAGTCCAGATCCATACACCAGGGGGAGGTGGATTTGGACTACAGGAAGACCTAAATAAGGGATAGGGGCGCTAGGACACACCCCTCCTCCTCTTTTCACTTTTAACTTTTCACCACGTTCCTACCGTGCGCGTGCGCAAAAATCAGCAATTCATAGCAGGTCTATTGGCCGCCACCTAGGAACTTTCCAGTTGAGGACTGGTCCGGAAATGCTTTAATCACTTCTACCACGAGATCTTCCCACGAAAAGCCAGTCCCCGACTCAGGTTGCCAGTCCAATCCACGTCGTACAATCACTAGGTCATATGACGGGATGATGGTCGCGTACTGGCCACGGTTTCCAGCAGTGGTATATGCATCCTGTGGCACATCAGAACGATCATCATTCGGGAGCCAGAATTGTCCGGCGTAAAAACGGCCACTTTTTTCAGTTGCGGGGGCGGGCGTCCGGACAAACTCGACCCACTCTTCAGAGAGGATACGTTCTCCGTTCCAAATCCCGTTGTTCAGGTAAAGCAACCCGAAGCGGGCGAGGTCCCGCGCATTGGTATACACCTGGCTCGACATCACATAGTCCCCGAACCTATCAACGCCGGGAAGTGTGCTTCGCATACCGATCTTGTCTAACAAAGCTACACGGGGGAACTCCAGATAAGTCTGATTGTCACTAAGCACCGTTTTGAGTGCGAGCACTCCCAGAAGAGTATCATAGTTCTCATAGTCCCAGATTGTCCCGGGCTCAGCTATCACACCTCTATCGATCGCCCCCTCAACCGAGCTTGTGCCTGCAAAATAACTCAAACAAGATCCGATAATCGGGCATAATCGATTGTCCACTGGATAAAGACCACTCGACATATTAAGCGCGTGGCGGAGCGTGATTTCGCGACGAGGGTCTGCGAGATCCGGATCCTGTCGTTCTGGCTTCCACATGGCCCAAGGAAGTGGTTCGTCAAGCTCAAGGATTCCCTTATCCGTAGCAATGCCAATTAGCGTGCTCGCGATGCTCTTGGCAGTCGACCATGTTCGAGTGCGCGTCGTCATCTCCACACCCGGCCCGTAACGCTCGTAGAGGATATCGCCTTTGTGGACCACTATGAGGCTAAGCGTGATCTGCGATTCATGCCCACCATGGCTCACGCGATCAAAAGCCCAGTTGCCTGCCGCGTCTAGTGCACCTCGGTCGACATAGCTAGGAAACGGTTTGTCCGGGAGCAAGTCTCCGTCGGGCCACGGAATCTGGTTTGGGTCACCTGGTAGTGGAGCCATCGTCAGTTCGGGGAGCTCATCTATATCGTCAAGCGTTTGCGCTGGGGAAAGCGTCATACACCCGAGGCCTTCACGATAAACGGCGCGCATGACTGGCACCTCGGGATCCCCAACACCCGCCCCGTTCAACCCTGTGAATGTCGCCTCTCCACTGGCGCTCGTCCGGTGATCACCTGTTCCCACAGTCACTGACTTCAGTTCAATGTCAATCGAGACGTTCTCAAGAGGCAGGATGGGCATCAAGCCCAACTTGAGCTCCTCAGCGTAGATCTGTTCGACTGTCCGCCCTGAGACGAATAGCCCATTGCAAAGCATAAAGGCCTGCTTGCCTCGATTTACAATGAGCTGCGAATGCTCGTGGTACACGGGCGAGTAGGCTTGGGCCACCACAGAACCGAAAGCTATAAATAGGCTGAAGAGTCCACCTATAGCGCATCGAAAAGCGTTTATAAGGGCCGGCGAACGTGTGCGGGACATGAAAACCTCCTAGTGGGCAGGATACACATTCGAAGGTATGAGCGAGTGCCCTAGAGTCGCCAGACCAGTTCTCTAAGGCATTCGGAAACTCTCTCACCTAAAACTGGAGTGGTTTCAAACCTTCGATCCAGGATCTGTCAGTTATTGGTTCTCACACCACCCATCATCTGATCTCGCGCGGCGCGAAATTCATTATTTTCGGCCCAATTTGGCCAGTCCGGTCCCTGGGCTAACCGGTACCCCACTTCAAAGAGCAAACGCAAGTCATCCACAGCACCGTCCAAATCCCACGTTCCGTCGTATTCGTCAGTTGGTTTATGGTAGCGTTCCGCAACGTATTTTTGACGCATATCTCGCCCATATTGCTCACCCAGTTCCACGTGGTCGATACCTGCATGTGTGTAAAGGGCCGGCACCCCTTCTTTTGCAAAATTGAAATGGTCCGACCGATAAAAATAACCTTTCTCAGGTTCCGGATCGGCTTTTACTACACGACCATGAGCGGAAGCAGCGGTTTCCAGATAGGCATCAAGCTCGGAGTTTCCAAGCCCAATGATCGTGATGTCATTCGTTGGGCCCAAGGTGTTTAGGCCGTCCATATTGATCGCCGCCACCGTCTTGTTCAGAGGGTAAAGCGGGGAATCACTATAGTACGCAGAACCCAAAAGCCCTTGTTCTTCTGCAGTGACAGCTAAGAACAAGACCGAACGGGCAGGAGGTGGATCGAGTAAGGTGAATGCTTCGGCAACCTCAATGAGCCCCGCAGTCCCCGTGGCGTTATCGAGAGCGCCG
>CEUS01183427.1_pt1 | contig 11729 bp, 10 predicted proteins | sample 427031 | NCBI WGS metagenome assembly CEUS01 (sample SAMEA2622837, study PRJEB7988) | marine metagenome | biome: marine biome (ENVO:00000447); feature: marine epipelagic mixed layer (ENVO:xxxxxxxxx); material: "saline water (ENVO:00002010), including plankton (ENVO:xxxxxxxx)" | depth 140 m | reverse complement strand
GTTCCAGTTTTTTTAGATGACCCCTTTTACATTAATAAAAGTTCTACATATATTTGCTTAGGTCTCTTGGCAGTATCATTGAGTTTAAGCTGGGGATATACTGGAATTTTAAATTTAGGTAACGCAGTTTTTTTTGGCTTAGGTTCGTATTGTATGGCCATGTCTTTAAAATTAAAAACAGATGCTGTTCACACAGGCTCTGGTGGCTTACCAGATTTCATGGTTTGGAATAATGTTGAAGTTTTACCATGGTTCTGGGAACCCTTTTACTCACTTACATTTGGTGTGCTAGCTGGTATTTTTGTTCCAGTTTTATTAGCAATTGTTTTAGGATTTTTTATTTTTAGAGGTAGAATTGCAGGAGTCTATGTAGCAATAATAACATTAGCAGTAATGCTCGTTGTTTACCTAATAATAATGGATCAACAAAGATTTACAGGCGGATTTAATGGTATTACTGATTTAGTAATGCTTAAAGTGGGTGGATTAGAATTCGATGCTTATGGTTCAAGCGCTTATTACTTGATTGCTGTTGTAATGACTATTGTAATTTTTCTAAGCCTTTTAATTACAAAAAGTAGAGCTGGTTTAATTTTTCAAGCAATAAGAGATGATGAAAATAGAGTAAGATTTTTAGGTTACAGTGTTGGTACATACAAAACAGCAGCTATGTGCTTATCTGCTGCGATAGCAGGTATTGCTGGTATGCTTTACACGATAGTAATGGAGTTTGCATCACCAACTTTTTTAGCAGTGCCACTTAGCTTGTCTATTGTAATATGGTGCGCTGTAGGTGGAAGACAAAGTTTAATAGGCTCATTTTTGGGAGCAATAGTGATCACTGCTGGCCAAGGTTTTTTGTCAGAAACAGAAACTTTTTTACACACTTGGACATTAATAATGGGTCTAGTCTTTGTTCTAACGGTGCTATTTTTACCAAAAGGTATAGCTGGCGCATTTGAGAAATATTTAAAATAAATTTATGTCGAATAAAAATGAATTACTTAATTTAGAATCTATTGTTGTAGATTTTGATGGTTTTAAAGCCGTAAACGATTTTAACTTAAATGTTAATAATGGAGAATTAAGATGTTTAATTGGTCCAAATGGTGCAGGAAAAACGACTGTGATGGATATTATTTGTGGAAAGACAAAATCAACATCTGGAAAAGTTATTTTTGATAATGAGTCTATAACCAATCTTGAGGAACATATAATCTCTCAAAAAGGAATTGGAAGAAAATTTCAAATACCAAGTGTTTTTAAGGAGCTATCTGTTCAAGATAACCTTTATGTTGCATTAAATTCACATTTAGGTTTTTTTAGAAATATATTTAAATTTTTTGATCAGAATGATAAAGAAAAAATAGATGAAATAGCAGAATTTGTAGGTCTTAAAGATGACTTAAATAAAACTGCACAATTTTTATCTCATGGCCAAACTCAGTGGTTAGAGATTGCCTTAGTTGTTTTAAAAGATCCAAAGTTAATATTAATGGACGAACCTACAGCTGGAATGACAAATTATGAAACAAGTCAGACTGCTGAATTATTTAATAAACTTAAGAATTCTCACACATTAATAGTCGTAGAACATGATATGGGTTTTGTGAAAGAAATAAGTGATATAATTTCTGTTATGCATCAGGGAAAACTTTTATCTGAGGGTAAAGCAAACGAAATTGAAAATGATGATAAAGTGAAAGAAGCGTACCTAGGGAAGAAAGGAATTACTAATGCTTAAATTGGATAATGTCTCTTCTAGCTATGGTGAGAGTAAAGTTATTAAAAATGTATCATTAGAAATCAGTTCAGGAAAATTTTTTGCTATTTTGGGTAAAAATGGAATGGGCAAAACAACACTTTTAAAAACAATTATGGGATTAATGGATAAATCTGAAGGAGAAATTTCTCTAGATGAAACAAATTTATCTAAGGTCTCAACAAATCTCAGAGCAAAATTTGGTCTCGGCTATGTACCTCAAGGAAGGGGTATCTTGCCTCAATTTACTGTTCAAGAAAATATGATGATAGGTTCTTTTGCAAGACAAAAAGAAAATACAAATGATGTAAATGAAGATGTTGAATTTGTTTTGAAATTATTTCCTATTTTAAAAGATTTTCAAAAAAGGAGAGGTGGTGATCTTTCAGGTGGGCAACAACAACAACTAGCTATAGCAAGAGCACTTCTTACAAAACCAAAAATACTAATTCTCGATGAACCCACAGAGGGCATACAACCAAACATAGTTGAGGAAATTGAGGATGTTTTAATGAGACTAAATAAAGATTTAAAATTAACAATTATACTTGTGGAACAAAGTGTAGGATTTGTGAAAAAAGCTGCAAATGATTTTATTATTTTAGAAAGAGGTGAAGTTGTAGAAAAAGGTAGTGCTTCAAAAATTTCGGATAATTTAGTCGATAAATACTTAACTATTTAATTAAACTTTGAGTTGTATATTATATGTAAACTTTACATGTAATCTTTCCAAAAGCTATTGTACATAATTAAAATTTATAATAGAATTTATTAAAATATAGGAGGAAATATGTATCATGGTGATATAGGTAGTAGTAAAGATACTGTTGGTGTTGCAGTTGTTAATTACAAAATGCCAAGACTTCACACAAAAAAAGAAGTTTTAGAAAATTCTCAAAAAATTGCAGATATGATCTCTGGTATGAAGGTAGGATTACCGGGTATGGACTTAGTTATTTTTCCTGAATATAGCACTCATGGAATTATGTATGATGAAAAAGAAATGTACGAAACAGCTTCATCATGCCCTGGGGATGAAACAGCGATTTTTTCAGAAGCTTGTAAGAAAAATAAAGTTTGGGGTGTATTTTCGTTAACGGGTGAGAGACATGAAGATCACCCAAATAAAGCACCTTACAACACCTTAATTTTAATGAATGATAAAGGTGAAATAGTTCAGAAGTACAGAAAAATTATGCCTTGGGTTCCAATTGAAGGTTGGTATCCTGGTAATTGCACCTATGTTTCAGAAGGACCGAAAGGTATGAAAATCTCTTTAATTATTTGTGATGATGGAAATTATCCTGAAATATGGAGAGATTGTGCAATGAGAGGAGCTGAGCTGATTGTAAGATGTCAAGGATACATGTATCCAGCTAAAGAACAACAGGTAACAATGGCTAAAGCTATGGCATGGGCAAATAATTCTTATGTTGCAGTTGCAAATGCTACAGGGTTTGATGGTGTTTATTCTTACTTTGGATATTCAGCTCTTATTGGTTTTGACGGTAGAACATTGGGTCAATGTGCTGAAGAAGAAATGGGAGTTCAATACGCACAAATGTCTGTATCAGCTATAAGAGATGCAAGAGCTAACTCTCAGTCTAATAACCATTTGTTCAAGTTACTACACAGAGGATACACAGGAATGATTAATTCTGGTGATGGTGATAAAGGAACAGCTGAAATGCCGTATGAGTTTTACAGAAAATGGGTAAATGATCCTGAAGGAACTCGTAAAATGGTTGAGGAGATTACAAGACCAACTGTTGGAACTGAGGAAAGCCCAATTAAGGGTATTCCAAACAAAAAAACTTCTCACAGATAAGTTACTAATAACTTAAAATTTTTATCAGGCGCTTAAATTAAAGCGCCTGAATTTCCCAGATAATTATGAAAAATGTGAAAGATAATTCTGCCTTTTTAATTACATCAGAGCCTAAATATGTTGAAATAGAAAATGAAATAGAAATTTTCCAAGCTGCGTGGAAGAATAGAGTTCCATTAATGCTAAAAGGTCCAACTGGTTCAGGAAAGACTAGATTTATTGAACACATGGCATGGAATCTAAAACAACCACTTTTAACAGTATCATGTCATGAAGATATGACAGCTTCTGATTTAGTTGGAAGGTTTTTATTAGAGGGTTCGGAAACTGTTTGGAAAGACGGACCATTAACTAGAGCGGTTAGATATGGGGGAATTTGTTATTTAGATGAAATAGTTGAAGCAAGACAAGACACTACTGTTGTAATACATTCTTTAACAGATGATAGAAGAATACTTCCAATAGAAAAAACAGGAGAAATTGTAAAAGCTCACAAAGATTTTTTTTTAGTTATATCTTATAATCCAGGATATCAGAGCGTTTTAAAAGATTTAAAAGAGTCAACCAAGCAAAGATTTGCTGGAATTGGCTTTAATTACCCCAATGAAGAAATAGAAAAACAAATCATAATACTTGAAAGTGGTGTTACAGAAGAAATAGCTGAAAAGTTAATTAAAGTATCTGTAAGGACAAGAAATTTAAAAGGTAAAGGTTTACACGAGGGGGCCTCTACTCGGATGCTTATCGCAGCAGCTAAACTTTATAAAACAAAAATAAGTTTTATAGAATCATGTTTGAAATCAATTGTACTCCCAATCACTGATGATAAAGACGTAAGAGATTCATTAGAGAGAGCAATTAGAGATTTAGGGTAATCTCAAGTGCAAAGAAATAATATTGTATCATTAGATGAATTTGGAAAAATACCGAATAATTTAAGAGAAAAAGCAAATAAGGTATTAAAGGGTGAAAATTTATCAACCTGGATTGACTATCTTAAAAGAATTAAGAATGCAGGTTACGGTGAATTGACTTCAAAAGGATTTTCAGAAGCAACTATAGAAATTATAGACAAGCATGGTTTAGCACCAGTAAAAATTTTTTATTCTGTAATCACTTCAATTACAATAAAGAGAGGGCCAAAAATCTCTTATAAGTTTTCAAGTATTGCGATTGAAATTTTGAATTTTTATTCTGACGAGAGAAAGTTTCAAAATTGGCTTATTTTAGCTGAAAAGATTGTCAATATTGCACCAGAAGTTTTTGAAATAATTTTAGATGAGATGAAATTTTTAGTTTCCAAACTTAATGCTTCTCAAATAGAAGATTGGTTCTTAACCTGTTTGAGGGCAAGTGCTGGTGATTTAGAAAAGAGATTAAAATTATTTTCATTAAAAGATAAAGAAGGATTAGAATGGTTAGGACAATCTGCTGGAATTAATAACTTTAAAAAGTATGAAAACAAATTGAAAATTTATTCAACAGCTATTTGGGGAATAGATATTAATGTAAAAGAAATTCAAATTACAAACACCAAATCATCAATAAAAAGAACTTCCTTCAGTAATAATTTTGTTAGAATACCATCGGCATATCCAGGTTTCACGGGCAAGCTTGGTGAAGAGGTTTTTAGGGCTGCAATTATGCATGTTGCAGCACATATGAAATATACTCAAAAAAGATTTGAAATTGGAAAACTCAAACCAATACAAGTTGCTATTATCTCTATAATCGAAGATGCAAGGGTTGAATTATTATCTATAAAGGAATTTCCAGGACTTAGAGAATTATGGCTTCCCTATCATTTAGCAACAGGTGAATCTAAAAATTTGAATAAAGCTTATGGTCCTTTAACAGCAAGAACATTATTTTCAAGATTATCAAGAGCTTTAGTGGATGAAAATTATAAAGACTCAAATGGTTGGATCGTTAAAGCTAAAGATATGTTTTTTCAAAATAAAAAAAGATGGCATGATCAAAACTTAAGTAGAGAATTAGGAAACGTATTAGGATGGGATATTGGTCAAATGAGACTTCAATTTAATCCCAAAATATATTTGCCAGACCCAATTTATCGTGATGAAAATTCAGGTATTTGGAATTTTGATAATCAAAATATGAATGAATTTGAAGAACTGCAATCAGGCATAGAATCTTATCAAGTTGATCAAAAAGAAACTGATGATGCAGAAAAAAAACTTGAAAATAGTGATGTTATAACTCCACTTGCAAAAGTAGCTCCAAAGAAATTTTCACAAGATCAAGAGGCTGAAATTATATCTCTTCAGCCAGAATATGATTATGTATCTGCAAGAGAAAATTATGGTTGGTGCAAAATAAGAAAATATAATTTTAATAATAAAAAAAATTATTATCTAGATGATTATATTTTTGAAAATAAAAAAATAGTTTCGAATATAAAGGGATTGATTGAATCATCTAAAATTTCCCAACCTATAAGACTTAAAAAACAACAAGATGGTGAAGAATTAGATCTAGATAGTTGTATTGAAAACATAATTGATATTAAAAGAGGATCTTCGCCAGCTGGAAATATATATAAGAAAAGTCTTAGGAAAGGAAGAGATTTAGCTGCTTCTGTATTAGTTGATATTTCAGAGTCTACAAATGATTTAATAAAAAATACCAAAAAAAAAATTTTTTCCTCTATAATTGAATCAACAAGTATTTTAAGTGAAGCAATTAATTTAGCTGGAGATAATTTTCAGTTATCAACTTTTTGTTCAAATAAAAGAGATGATGTAAGGTTTTGGAAAATTAAAGATTTTAATCAAAAATTGGAGTCAGAGCATTTTAAAAAACTTGAAGCAATGAAGCCAGGATATTCTACAAGACTCGGAGCCGCAATAAGGCAAGCTGGTCAAGATCTTATGAAGCAGCCTAATTATAGAAAATTATTATTAATTCTTTCAGACGGTGAGCCCTCAGATATAGATGTTGATGACAATGAATATCTTTTAGAAGATGCTAAGTATGCTGTAAGAAGATTGGCATATCATGGTATAGATGTTTTTTGTGTAGGGGTAGAAAGTGAGAGTAATAAATATTTATCAAGAATATTTGGAAGTAGAAATTATGTAATAATTAAATCAGCTTCAGATTTACCCGAAAAACTTCCATTAATTTATCTAACATTAAGTAAATGAAAAATTGTTCTTATTTTAATTTATCAAATTTTTTTTTAGAATTTATTGGTTCCTTTTTATTAGTTTTTTTTGCTGCTGGAGCAGTCCTTACTAATGAATTTTATAACGGTACTATCGGACAGTTAATGGGAGGATTTTCATCAGGAATAATTTTATTTTTATTAATTTATAGTTTAGGAAATTTTACGAGAGGACATGTAAACCCAGCCGTCTCATATATGGAATATAGAATGGGTTATATCAAATTCAATACTATGATTTGTTATTCATTTTTCCAAATATTAGGCAGTATATGTGCAGGATATTTTTTAAAATTAATTTTTGGAAATATTGCAAATATTGGTTCAAATTTACCTTTAATTAAAGGAGAGTATAATTATCTGATATCATTTATCGTTGAATTTATCTTATCTTTTATTTTAGCTTCAGTAATAATCATAATTGCTTACATTCAGAAAAAATCACTAATAATTTTAGCTTTATGTTGTGGATTAGTTGTTTGTGTTGAAGTGATTGTATTTGGTTCTATTACAGGGGCGGCTATGAATCCGGTTAGAGCGGTTGGTCCTCACATTGCTGCAAATTTTCCTGGTGGTTTGTGGATCTACATTTTAGGCCCGATATCCGCATATTTTATAGCCATCGAGTTATATATAAAATTTTTATTAAAACGAAAAAGATAATATTTTCGTAGATTTAGCTTTAAGATTTATATGCTTTGACGGTTGAAGCAGCACTTTAGCCAGAGTACCATTAGCTGGAAGTAACAGGATACCTGGAATAAATGAAAAAAAAATGATTGCTAGAAATCTTTCAAATACATAAGATAAAAGTATGCCAAAAAATTTATCTCAAATTGCAAAACAAAAAAAAATTAAATACTTTTTGATTAGTTTTGTAGATCTATTTGGTGTTTTAAGGTCCAAGCTAGTTCCAGCACAAGCAATATCAGAAATGCAAAAAAATGGTGCCGGATTTGCAGGATTTGCTACATGGCTGGATATGACACCTGCTGATAGTGATATGTTTGGGGTACCTGATCCAAATAGTTTAATCCAACTTCCCTGGAATAAAGAAATTGGATGGCTAGCTTCTGATTTATATATGAATGGAAAACCAGTCAAAGCGTCACCACGTGTAATATTAAAAGAGCAAATTAAAAAATTATCTCAAAAAAAACTCCAAATGAAGTCAGGTGTAGAATGTGAATATTTTTTAATTTCTAACGACGGTTCTAAAATTGCAGATTCAAGAGATATTCAGTCAAAACCTTGTTATGATCAATCAGCTTTGATGAGAAGATATGACTTAATAAAAGAAATCTGTGACAGTATGATTAGTCTTGGATGGAAGCCTTATCAAAATGATCATGAAGATGCCAATGGTCAGTTTGAAATGAATTGGGATTATTCAGATAGCTTAGTTACCGCAGATAGACATGTATTCTTTAAATTCATGGTCAAAAGTTTAGCTGAGAAACATGGATTAAGAGCTACATTTATGCCCAAGCCATTTCATAACCTAACAGGAAATGGATGTCATGCGCACGTTTCTGTATGGAATGGAAAAAATAATAAGTTTTTAGATAAAAAAGATAATTTAGGATTAAGCAAATTAGCTTATAATTTTTTAGGAGGAATAATGGACAACGCTCAAGCGTTATCAGCCTTCTTTAATCCAACAATAAATAGCTATAGAAGAATTAATGCTCCACCAACAAAATCTGGTGCAACTTGGTCTCCAAATAGTATTTCTTACACAGGCAACAATAGAACCCATATGATTAGAATACCAGATCCAGGAAGATTTGAACTGAGATTAATGGATGGATCTGCTAATCCTTATTTGCTTCAAGCTGGAATAATTGTAGCTGGTTTAGAAGGGATTAGTAAAAAACTTAATCCGGGAAAACCATTGCATTGTAATATGTATACTGAATTTAAAAAATATCCTAAACTTAAAAAACTGCCAAATGTTATTGAACAAGCAATAAATCTTTTAGAAAATAGCAAATCTTTAAATAATGCTTTCGGTAAAGATGTAATAAAAAGTTATGTTAAATTAAAAAAATTTGAAATTAAAGACTTTAAGAGAAAAGAAACTTTTAATAAAAAACGACCTATTACAAATTGGGAAAGAAATAATACTTTAGATTGTTGATATATGGCTATTATTACAAATGGTCATTTATGGAAATATTCAAATTTTCTTGAAAATAAATATTTTACATTTGATAAAAATAAAATTTTAAACTCATTATCCAAAAAAGATATGGATGAAGCTTATTCAAGTATTTCTAATTGGGAAAATTATTCTCAAACACCTTTAGTTGAATTAAACAAACTTTCACGAGAATTAAATTTAAATAAAATTTTTTATAAAGATGAAAGTAAAAGGTTTGACCTTAAATCATTTAAAGCACTTGGTGGCGCTTATGCAGTAGAAAGGATCAGCAAAGGAAATAAAGAAATTGTTGTTGCTACAGCTACCGCAGGAAATCATGGTAGATCAGTCGCTTGGGGCGCTAAAAGATTAGGTTTAAGGTGCAAGATTTTTATTAGTGAATTTGTTAGTGATGCCAGAGGACAAGCAATGGCTGACCTTGGAGCTGATGTAATTAAAGTTAAAGGAAATTATGAAAAGTCATTGATCGAATGTATAAAACAATCTACAAAAAATAATTGGCAAATCGTTCAAGATGTTGCTTGGAAAGATTACACTCTTGTTCCTAAATATACCATGGCTGGTTATACCGTGATGATGAAAGAAATTTCTGATCAAATAAAAGATAATCAAATCACTCATATCATATTGCAAGCAGGAGTCGGTGGTATGGCCGCAGCAATGATTGCGGGTATTGTAAAATATTTACAAAATATACCAATAACTATTGTGGTTGAACCAGATAGTGCTGCTTGTGTAATGGAAAGCATTAGGACTGGAAAAATAGAAAAAATTGATATCAAAAGAGAAAGTTTGATGGGAGGCATGTCTTGTGGAGAAGTATCATTGGTCCCATGGGAAATTTTAAAAAATTCAGTTAAATATTGTTTAAGTTTACCTGATGATGATATTGCAAAAACAATGAGATATTTAGGAAATGCAAGCTTTAGTGAAGAACAAATTATTGCAGGTGAAAATTCGGCACCTGGAGTAATTAGTTTAATTTCAATTTGTGAAGATAAAAAGAAAAAAGATAAAGTTCAATTAGATGAGTTATCGAATATTTTATTAATTGGATGTGAGGGTAATACAGATCAAGAAATGTATCAAAAACTAATAAATCAATAAAAGATTTCCGTATGAAAAAAATTTTAAAAAAAGAAAGTAGTGACAACTTAGATTTTTATAAAATTTTTAAACCTGAATTAACTCCAAAAAAAATGTTGGAATTAGGTGTTTTTGGAGGTGCTTATTTTGGTCTAAATATAAAAGAGTATCCTAAGTCATGGTTTAAAAATGCAAAAATAAGTAAAACTTTTGACGTAAATTTAAATAGATTTAAAGTTGTTTCGGGCCTTTCTAGAGAACATTGGATTGAAAAAGGTTGGATTTTTAAAGAAGATCCACTTGGATGGTTTCAATGGTATTGTAGATTTTCTAAGGGAAGACGAATTCCTCATATAGATGAAATTCAAATTAAAAGATGGAAAAATTTCAGAAGACATGTTTTGGCTATTGAGAAAAATTGCGAAAAAGGCGACCTCGGTTGTAGAAAAAGACAAAGGCAAGCAATATTACAATGGGCATATGATCCTTATAGGTAAAAATTAAAAAAATTTTTTTATTTAAAATCTATTCCATATTCTGATCTTGGCCCTTTTCTTAATCCAAATGGTCCAGAAATAAATATTGTTAAAGGTTTAGTACCTGGCTTTAAATCTACTCTATGTAAATTATTTGCTGATCTAAAACCTATATAACCAGGCGCTCTCCAATATTTACCTGATTTCAAAGTTTCCCAATACCCTCCTCTAAGTATAATTGTAATGTAAGGAAAAGTATGATTGTGAACTCCTTCACCATGATCATCAGATAACATTTCATGAATCAGTATATTAAATGGAAACCATTTTGGACGATGTCTTAAAAGAACATAATATCTATTCATCCATGGTTTTGCTAAATCATATCTAGGATGAGAAGGACCTCTGTCTAAAACAACTTTTTTTCTACCTATCTTTTCTAAAAATTTTAAAAACATTAGTTTAATTTAATTATAGCATTGTCTTTAACAACAAATAAATTATTGCCGGAAATTATTGGGCGAGAAATTTTTTCATTATCAATTTTAAGTACATACTTAGTTTTTCCACTAACTATATCTACTACAAAAATTCTCCCATTATTTGTTGAAAGATAAATATTGTTTAAACCCATAATAAAACCTACTGGTTTTATTTCTTTTCTTTTTTTAGATTTCAAATTTTTAAAAATATCTGTGACTCTAATGATATTTCCATTATTTTTTTCTATGACTACTAAATAACCTTCAATAGAAATTGAAAATAAATAATTTCCTACTAAAGTCGGCCTTAAACTTGAATTAACTTTATTTTCCCAATTAAAACTTCCTGATCCTAAATCTATTGAAAAAATTTGGTTTTTATTATTTGAAAAAAATAGACTAGTAGAGTCTGAAATTATATCTGAAGTTTCTAATGAAAAAGCTGCTTCGTAAATTAAGCTACTTTGAGTAGGTAGTTGCCACAAAAGTTCACCTTTTTTTATATCTACTGCACTTATATCACCTATAGAATTGTTAAAATAAATTACATCATTAACAATTACCATTGATAATTTTTTTTGAGACCTTACTAACGAATTTTCGGTTTTAATGTTCCATAATTCTTTTCCATTTTTGATTGAGAAACATCTAAGAGTATTTGAAAAATCAATTATAAAAAACTTATCTTTATAAATCTTAATTTGAGAATTAAATGGGGCTAAATTCTTTTTTGACCAAATTATA
>CEUS01037060.1_pt1 | contig 11729 bp, 10 predicted proteins | sample 427031 | NCBI WGS metagenome assembly CEUS01 (sample SAMEA2622837, study PRJEB7988) | marine metagenome | biome: marine biome (ENVO:00000447); feature: marine epipelagic mixed layer (ENVO:xxxxxxxxx); material: "saline water (ENVO:00002010), including plankton (ENVO:xxxxxxxx)" | depth 140 m | reverse complement strand
AATGCGACCTCGGCTGCCAGTGCCTGCGCCGCTTCGCGCACCTCATTCTGGGGTACAAGCTGATCAGCCAAACCGATTGCTACGGCATCAGTGCCGTTCACACGTCGTCCTGTCAGTAGAAGCAGGCTGGCCTGAGTCTCACCCACGAGTCGCGGTAGCGTAACGCTGAGCCCGAAGCCCTGGTGAAATGCCAACCGTGCAAAGTTCGCAGAAAACCGGGCTTCGGCACAGGTGATCCGGTGATCAGCAGAACAAGCGAGCCCCAGACCCCCACCTACAGCTGCACCCTGTATTGCCGCTATCACCGGTTTTCGAGCACTGAAGACCCGGGCAGCCTCGCGATATAGCTGACCCGCTTGCGCATCGAGTTGTGCCTGGCCCCACGACTCGCGCGCAGAGAAATCTGCCCCTGCGCAGAAATGCTTTCCTTCGGAACACAACACAACAGCCCGACAATCATCGTCAGCATCCAGCATCTCGTAAGTATCAGCGATCGCCCTGATCAGCTCGTAATCAAAAAAATTGTTTGGCGGGCGATGTATTTCTACTATCGCCACGTGACCATCTAATTCTACTGTGATGTCGTTATCCACATTGTTTGCCATCGGGGGTTTCTCCAGAGAAGTCAAAGTGTCGGTTAGAAGAACCCGTTCATTAGGAGGGTTCGATCAACACATCCGCGATCGTAATGCCGTTACCGCGAGGATGCACGATCACCGGATTAAGATCCAGGGCACGGAGTGCATCCCCCTGGACTGCAGCAAAATCTGATACTTTAATAATGAGCTCTAACAGCGCCGGTACGTCCGCCTCGGCCCTGCCTCTGAGGCCCTGGAGCAAGGGCCAGCTGCGCAGCTGCTCGACCATGCGTTGTGCCTGCCTGAGAGTCAAAGGAACCGGCAAACTGATCACATCGTTAATCAGTTCGACAAGGATCCCCCCACTGCCCAGGGTGAGTATTGGACTAAATCCAGGTTCTGTAGTGACACCGATGAGAATTTCTTCACCCGCCGATGCCATGGGCTCGATGCGGACACCCTGGATTTTGGCAGTTGGCGCCTTGCATTTCACCGCTGCCATCATCGTGTCAAATGCCTGGCCGATAGCCGCATCACCAGAAAGACCAAGCGCAACACCACCAATTTCTGTTTTGTGCGGTACCTCCCTGGACTGTAGTTTCATTGCCACGGGCCCACCAAATGTCCGGGCAGCATCGATGGCATCTACCACTGAATTAACCAGCTTTCCCGGTAGACAAGGGATGCCCCAGGCCAATAGATGTTCTTTAGCTTCATGCTCACTGTATGAATGCTGTTTCATCGGTGGGCCTGAAATCGACGGCCTTATGCCGGGTGTTGCGTAGAGGTCCGGTGCATCCAGCGATAGAAATAAATGGTAGTCAGCCATTGCTGCCAGCGTCCGCGCGCTGTTGGACATGCTGGTCAGACAAGGGAACCCTGCCTGTGCCAATAATTCAACCGCACGAGGATGAGCACGGGTATACGCACAAAAAATGATGGGTTTGTCTATCTCTTCCCGCAGGGCCACCAACTCGTCAAGATCCCGCTCGATATAGGTGGGATGCGCAAGTGAACCAGACACCAAAATAGCATCTATGCTGTCAGAGTCAGCCATTATTTTCAGGACGGGGGCGTACCCAACCGTAAAAATCACCTGGGCCGTTACATCAACCGGATTTCGCGATGTTCCATAATCTGGCAGCAGGGAATCAATACGGCCTCGTGTTTGATCATCCAGTACGGGTACTTCAAGACCGTTTTCCTCGCACAGATCCGCAAACCACGCACCAGCACCGCCTGATGGTGTCAGGATACCGACCCGATGTCCCCTTGGCAGGTGATCACTGAAAAATTTAAACCCAGCCGCGACATCGATCATATGGTCACTGTCCAGACCATTGATCACGCCACATTGGCGAAACAACGCTTCGTAAGCCTGATGAGAGCCAGCTAAAGAAGCCGTATGGGACGCTACAGCATCGGTCGCTGCCTGTGAACGACCGACTTTCGCAATGATCAGTGGTTTTCCCTGGCGCGCCGCCTTCACAGCTATCGAGACTAGTCTACTGGGTGACCTGACTCCCTCGATAAACATCAAAATCACCCCGGTGCCGGCATCATCGACCAGATAGTCAGCAATATCCAGAGCATCCAGCGTTGCCTCATTACCCGTGGTGACGATGAAGCTAAACGGCAACCTTTTGGGTATTCCTCTGTGAAAAAAGGAAAAACCGACACCACCGCTTTGAGAGACCACACCAAGACCATCGGCATTGGCGACACGGGGCAGATCCCCCGGGTCTAGGTCTGAAACAGTGGGGCTGAATGTTGCAGCAAGGTCGTGTGCTGAATTAAAGAAACCTTCTGCGTTGGGTCCGATCAAGGCCATGTCGTAACGCTGGGCGATTTCTCCGAGAGCTAGCTGCCGAGCGCCACCCTGGTCTCCTTTCTCTTCAGCGAAACCGGAACTGATCACGATAGCAGCCTGTATGCCCTTCCTGCCGCAGGCATCCAGCGTAGCAGCGACGTAGTCGGCAGGTATGGTGATGATTGCAAGGTCGACCGCGCCGGGTAGTTCGTCAACCGAGGCATAACATTTCAGATTCCCAATCATCTGATGGGATCGACTGACTGCGCAGATTGAACCGGTATAAGGATAACGCTGGATAGCTTCTACGATCCGACCTCGTATGATCGTCTTATCCGTCGACGCTCCGACCAGTACAATCGATTGTGGCCAAAAAAGGGCCTTTACATTGGCCATGTGAAATTTTTCTTACTAGCGCAGACCCAAACCACGGGCGATGATGCCACGAAGAATTTCCCGGGTTCCGCCCTGGATTGTCAGTTTGGGTGCGATCAGAATAGCCTGCTCCAGAATCGCTTCAAATGCGTCAAAAGCTTCCTGATCGACTGAATCATTCGTTACCAGATTCCGAGCTTCTCCAGGCAAACTCTGCTCCCAGTTGGTCCCGAGATCTTTCACCAGGGCCGCTTCGACTTGCGGCACCTTCCCTGTACTGAGCATACCAGCAACAGATACCGACATCTGGCGCAGTGTCGATAGTTGTGCCACCAGTCGCCCGATACCTTCAGACAACCGTTTGTCCGGGTTCTTGCCGGCAACACGAATCAAAGCCTTAAGCACAGCGAGTGTCTCAAGAAACCTTTCCGGACCACTTCGCTCGTAAGCCAGCTCGTTGGTAGCCTGACTGGACGCCATGTCGACCTCACCGATAAGATGGCTATCGGGCACAAAAACGTCGTCAAAGGTTACTTCGTTGAAGTCATGCGCGCCGGTGAGATTGCGGATCGGACGTATGGTAATACCCGGTGAATCCATGGCAATCAGAAACTGGGTCAACCCATATCGACGGTTCTCGCTCGTGGCTGGAGACGTTCGCAGCAGAGCAATCATGTAGTGCGAACGGTGAGCATTGCTGGTCCATATTTTTCGACCGTTGACCTGCCAACCCCCTTTTACCGGCTTTGCTGTGGACCGCAAGGAAAACAGATCCGACCCCGAATCAGGTTCACTCATTCCGATGCAAAAATAACACTCTCCAGCAACGATTCTCGGCAACACGTCCTGCCGGACTTCATCTTTGGCGTAGCGAATCAGAACTGGACCGCTCTGTCGGTCTGCAACCCAATGCGCCCACACAGGTGCGCCGACGGCAAGCATCTCCTCGGTTACCACGAACCGTTCTAGAAAGCTCCGTTCCTGACCACCATAGCTGGTGGGCCAAGTCATACCAATAAACCCGGCCCGCCCACAGCGTCGACTGAACTCAGGCGAGTGTGTGGTCATCCCGAATCCGTCAGCTTCAAAATGTCCAGCGGCAATTTCTGCTGCCAAAAATGCGCGAACAGTCCGTCTCATCACCTCCGCCTCTTCTGGCATCTGGACGGAGTCAAACTGTATACCTTGTGACATATTGTAAGAAGGATTTGCGTGTTGAATTCCAATTGTGCGAAATTCTGTGCTCAAGCGCCAATTTTTGTTAATCATCGCTTCGAGATAGACAACCTGATGCCTACAGTTGACCCCCTGATTCTTGACACATGTTCCCGACTGTTCACAGAACAGTGCTCACCGGCGGTCGTCAATGCTGCCGAGGAGGGAGACTGGCCTGTTGAACTTTGGACGGCAATTGAAGCCGCCGGCCTGTCATTGGCCTGGGTGCCTGAAAAGTATGGCGGTGTCGATGGTTCGCTCACCGACGGTTTCGCAATCTCTCGGGCTGCAGCTGCTCATGCCGCCCCCGTTCCGTTGGCCGAAACTCTGCTGGCTGGCTGGTTGCTGGCTGAGGCCGGCCTGGATTGCCCCATCGGCCCGATGTCAGTCGGCACAACAGTACTGACACTGGATTCAGAACAACGATTGAGCGGCTCTGCAAAACGTATTCCTTTCGCTGCCAAGTCAGAATATCTTGCCGTCCTGGCATGTACTCAGCGGGATAACCTGTGCGCAGTACTGGTACCTTGTTCCGAACTGAACATCAATCCCCACCCGAATCTCGCGGGCGAGATGGCCGCTGATGTCACATTCACTAATAGCATACCTATTGCGGTGATCAACTGCCGGCCTGACCAATCTACTCGCTTGAACCAGATGGGAGCCGTAATGCGCAGTCAACAAATCGCAGGGGGTCTCGCACATGTTCTGGAGCAGTGTATTGAATACGCTGGCGACCGACAGCAGTTCGGCCGTCCAATCGGACGCTTCCAGGCAATTCAGCATAACCTTGCAATGCTGGCGGGTGAAGCCGCAGCGGCCAGTTCGGCTGCTGATGCGGCCGTCAGAGCTATGGAGCAACATGGGTTGGATGATCCAAGAACACGAATCGCTGTTGCCAGTGCCAAAGTGCGTTCGGGTGAGGCGGCCGGGACCGGCGCAGCCATCGCCCATCAGGTCCATGGCGCGATGGGGTACACACACGAATACAGTCTGCAGCATTACACCCGCAGACTGTGGTCCTGGCGCGATGACTTCGGGTCAGAAAGCGTGTGGGCTGTACAGCTGGGTAATCAAGTGGCGGCAGCCGGCCACCAGTCACTCTGGCCTGTGCTGTCGGATTTCTAAGAAATTATGACGGTCGCTCAGTAAAACTTAAGTTCTACCACATTCTGGTCGGGATCATAAATATACAAAGAGGTGCCATCTCCGCGTGCCCCCCAACGGGTTCCTGGTCCGTCGTGTATACCGATCCCCAATTTCGTGCACCTTGTTTTCAGGTGTCCCAGATCGATGGGTTTAATTTCCAAGCAGAAATGGTCCTGATTGATAGTCGTAGGTTCTCGAACGTCAGGGGCAGCGAAAAGATCAATCAGGGTGGTAGAATTCAACCGAATGGATGGAAAGGTGACTTGGCCATTCCTCCACTCTTTCACTCTCTCCGACTCAAGACCCAGTACACCCGTATAAAACAAGAGTGACGATTCAACATCCCTGACCCGAAGGCCGATATGATCAAGACCAGTAACCGTCACCAGCGGCTCTGACGGATTTTCGTTAGCTGACATTCGGATCCGGGGAGTTGTCGGCTGTTGGACGAAACTGGCTCTGCATTTGCTTCTCGCGAACGTAGCGTGATGCCTCTCGGGTCAACCAGTTCCAGAACAACGTCACAGGATCGTCCTCACTGTCGACTGAAGTCGCCAGTGCCCAGTAAGAAAGATCCCCGGGATACGAGATATCGAATGGCTTAACCAAAGTCCCTGTCGCCAACTCGCTTTCCACCACCAGCTCAGCCATTAGCGCAACGCCATGACCAGCCAAAAGCGCCTGGGTGGTGAAATTGGGTGAGGTAAAGTGAGGACCTTTATTGGGATCAAGTCGATCTACGTTGTTCGCCCTGAGCCAGGTCTCCCAATTTGGCCACCCCGGGTCATCCATTGGTGCATCAAAGTGGATCAAAGTATGTCCTCGCAGATCATCCGGTGTTGTCAGAGGATTTTTTCCGTCGAGCAGTTCAGGACTGCACACCGGGAATACGTCTTGCCCGAACAGTCGCTGTGCCGAGCGGCCGGAATAATGTCCTTGGCTAAATTCGATAGCAACATCAACGCTATCGCGTACCGGATCCATACTCCGGATAGCAGGATCGATCCGTACTTGAATCTGTGGATTTGCCGTTCTGAAATCAACGATCCTAGGCACCAACCATCGAGCGCCAAATGCCGGAGGCGCACTGATTGTAAGAACATTCCAGTCTTCCTTATCTCTGACCCGACCAACCGCAGACGCCATAGTTTCAAATGCCGAGCGTAAGCCCGGAAGACAGGCCTGACCCGCTTCAGTCAGCTGCAGCGAACGGTTGAGCCTGCGGAAAAGCTTTACGCCCAAGTCGGTTTCCAAACCTTTGATCTGATGACTGATCGCAGCGGGCGTCACATGGAGCTCCTCAGCCGCGCGGCTGAAACTCATATGCCGTCCAGCAACTTCAAAGGCTTTTAAAGCGTTCAATGGGGGCAAACGGTGCATAGTTGTATAGTTTTTCTAATCTGAACTCTAGAATTTGTCGTTTGTAGAATTCTCCGGATTCAACGACAATTACTCGCGTTAAGTGGGTAGTGCCTGAGTCACTATAGATAAGGGATTTTAACACGCGTTGTGCCCGAGCTCTGGTCACTGCAGACAAGATTTTCATCCTCCTCCAAGTGGTTTTCATGCCCCGCGCACGTGGGGCATTTTTTTGTCCCCGTGGATCAAGGCCCATGTATCCGGCACAGTCCTGTTGCGACTGCCCCGAACATCGACGCTGCGGTCGACTCTTGGCCCTGATTTAAGCGACTGGCGTTGCGATCACTATTCCGGTAATGATTCGAGGTGGCGTGACCAGTATTCCAGCGTATCAAGATCAACCGCTCTGGCGGTCATCGCTGGCTGACGATCATGAACCTGGGTAATTCCTAAACGTTGTGCCGCTAAACGTTTGCCGTAACACAACAGATGATCAATAGTCAGCATCAGATAGGACAGTAACGGCAACACCTGCTGAAACTGCGCCCTGGCCGCCGAGTGATCGCCGTTGCGCCAACTGTTATAGATTTGGACCTGCAGGTCGCAGCATTCCACCCCAGGTATGGTTCCAGCACACCCGACACGCAGATTATCGATCAGTTCAACACCATTACGGCCGTTGAACACCGTGAAATCTCCACCGAGTTCCAGCATCAAACCGCTAATATAGGGTGCCGGTCCTTCGGCCTTGAGTATCTGAACATTCTGCGCACGGTTAGCCAACGTTCGCATAGCGGGGTTGTCCAACCCAATACCGATGTACTCGGGTGCGTTCTGTATCCCGAGCGGCAAATCAAAGCCGCTGGCAACAGCTGCAAAAAAATCAACCAGGGCATCGATACTGGCACCGCGCACCGGTGGCGGCTGCATCACGACCCATGCAACACCGGCGCCGTGGGCGTGATCGATCGCACTTCTTTGCCCTTTAAGCGTGTTTTCGGACACTGTCACCGAGACCGGCACACGATCACCAACATCCTCAATAGTCCATTCGACGAGCTGACGCTTTTCGTCGGTCGACAACTTGTTACATTCCGTAGCCAGTCCGCCCACTGCAAGCCCATGGGCACCGGCAGCTATGCACGCACCAACCTGTCTGCGGTGTGCATCCCTATCGAGGCTGTTATCGGCTCTAAAGAACGCATAAAGCATTGGGTAGATGCCGTGAAACACCTTGCTCATGTCATCTGATATCTCGTTGTCCTAGAGAGAGTACTCTCGCGGACTTTGAAATCGGGCAACAGTTCCATACCCAGCCCGGGACCCTCCGGTGCTGAAATGGCACCGTCGACAATGGGGGGTAGCTCGGTAACGATCTCAGCATACCAACCGTAGTAGAACGCCCGTACGATTTCCTGCACATAGGCATTGGGTGTGGCTTGACAGAAATGGACCGAAGCGCTCAATACGACCGGGCCGTTACAGTCGTGGGCTGCTACCGGTGTCAGATAGGCGCCAGCAAGTGCCGCACAACGTCGCGCCTCAGTGAGCCCACCGCACCAACCGATATCAAGAATCAATAACGACAGGGCACCGGTATCCAGAAAAATTTTGAAATCATCCGCACCTCCTCGTGTTTCACCCATAGCAATACGTGATCGTACGGTGCGTTTGAGTTCCTGTATCCCGGTTGGGTTGGTCAGAAACACCGGATCCTCAATCCATCGCATGCCAATTTCGTCCAGCGCCTGACAGATAATCAGCGACTCTGAAAGATTCCACATGCCATGCAGTTCAGCGCTGATCTGCATCCGGTCGCCGTACTCTTTTTTGATGGCCTTGAACGGTGCCAATGCCTTGTCCAGTTCAGCAGGGCTGATAAACTGACCTTGTGTAGACTCCGCCGCAAAATCAAATGGCCAGATCTTCATCGAGTCAATGCCCATGTCGAGAAGACTTCCAGCCAGGCCGACCGGGTCATTGAGAAATCGATCCAGGTCTTCATAGTTCTGGTCTGTTCCCGAAGAAGCAATACCGAAGTTCTGGGTAGTACCCAGCTTTGTTCCACGTACATACTGGTTACCGGCGCACGTGTTGTAAACCGGAATTTGGCTACGTATACGACCCCCCAGCAGAACCGATATCGGTTGACCAGTTAACTTGCCCAGTACATCCCATAGGGCGATATCCAGCGCCGAGCGGGCACGCAGTTCGGTACTCGCAGCCACAAACCCGATATAAGGACGGGTTCGATAATGGACAGCCTCGATATCGACTGCCGACATGCCGAGCACGATTGGGGCGAGATTTGCATGAATGTAGGCCTCAACGGCCTCAGCAGCAAAGAAGGTTTCTCCCAGGCCAACGACGCCGTCTGCCGTTTCGGCCTCCAACCAAAGCAAGTTTGGGAATTCCAGCGAGCGGTATGTGGTCAGGGCTGTGATAGTCATCGTATTGATTTTGTTCAGATAGCTTCGTCAACGTTATCGGTAAGGCATAGGGCGATCAGTCTACACTACGCCTTGGGTCAAATACTGACCCAACCATCCTGTACCGACCCTTGACATCCAATCTGTTCTCGTTCTTACAAGGACACTCTCTACGGAACGGATTCTACGGTGCGAAGTATTTGCAACCGCGCCATTTAGGAGCGCGATTCATAGTGGAACAATATCCTGGCTGGTAAACGACTGTATTTCTGAGATTTACTACTGGCTCATACCTGGAAGCGTGAAACCGGCTTAACTATTTTCTAGTCGTTTTGATGTTTGGTTTGCTGATCGAAGAACGATGCCGTATCCGGCAACTGCGGCAGGTCAACCGCATAATCAATTGATCTGACTCGGCCTTTTCGTTCACCCCGAACAATCAATCCCTCGTAGCGGTTCGGCATCGGATTGGGTGATAACGGTACAGCATCGTCAGCGGAATACACGGATATAAATAAAGTCCGGGGAGAGATGGATTGATTGGATTTAGAACCGTGGAGAAGCCGGGTATGCATCAGGCAGACAGCGCCGGCTGGGCCGGTACAGGTCAATGCCCTTGGGGCACATTGTGCTGCGATCGTATCATCGATGGCACCGGTGAACTTTCCGTCATGCCACAAACCATGTATGGGACCAACGTGTGATCCAGCGAGCACTTCCAGGGGTCCATTATTTTCAGTGACTTCATCAACCATCAACAGCGCAGTAACCACGCTGTCGTTACTGTGCGGTGTAAATGGAAAGTCCTGATGCCATTTGACGTTGGTTTCACCACCGGGTTGCTTGGAATTTATTTTTGTATGATGCAGCTTGACGTCGGGGCCGATCAGCGCCGCAACACAGTCCGTCATGGTACTGTCTGCCATGGCATTGAAATACGCTTTTGAGACTTCGATCGGTGCGTTTACCCGCCGCAAGCGGGGTGAATCCGCACAGTGACCTGGCTCGAGATCATAGCGCGGTTTGCCGTTGATCGTCTCGCCCCAGTTTTCAGAATAGCCACGGCTTTCCTCAACCCAGTTCTGAAATGTTTGGCGAAGCTGCTCGAGCGAATCTCCACTAACGACATCCGGAACAATCAGATAACCATTCTCCCAGAAAAAATCCTGCTCTTGCTGTGGCAATGCTGCCATGTGTCACCTCGGTCGCTTACAAAGTATTAGGCAGATTATCAGCCACTCATCCTCGGGCGGCAAATAAGCAGTTACACCCGGCTTTCTGACGAGAATTCAGGATAAGTTGGTACGCTCGCCAGCAGCTAGATCGGAAAGGGCCCGATAAAGCCCCGCAAGCAGTTGCGTTCTGGGCACCAAAGAAGAAACGTAGATGTGTTCTGATTTGGTGTGCAGGCCCTTACCATGCACACCCAGGCCATCGAGGGTCGGTATGCCCAGTGCACCGGTAAAGTTACCATCGCTGCCGCCACCGAACTGACCGTGATCGAGATCAAGACCCAACTCGGCTGCAACACTGGCAGCGATTTCATATAACGCTAAAGTGCCGGCTGTCGGTTGAAACAAAGGACGAACGGGACCGTCATCGACTTGAACACGCAATTCCGGATATCCAGTGTCCAGGGCATGCATTTCTCGCCTGATTTCGTCAAATGCATCGGCTGTAGGTGCAACGCACAGCACTTGAGCACGACATTGTGTAGGCACCACGTTCACAAAGTCTCCTCCAGATACCACACCAACCCGGTAAGTGATCTCGCGGTCAATTTCCGATAGCGCCTCTATCTGGCTAATCAATCGGGCCATGGCGCTGATCGCACTCCTGCCCACACCCCGGGCGACTCCCGCATGCTGCGCTTTGCCGTAGATCGTTAGTGTAAACCGCAGAAAAGCGTGTCGCCCTGTCACCAGTTTTCCATCGTGCGCAGGCTCTGGAACCAGAACCCAGCGATTTTTCTGGGCTTGCGCTTCGATCAGAGCCCGGGTTGACGGACTGCCGATTTCCTCATCAGGAATGAACATAAATGTAACAGGTACCGATAATGCGCCCTGTTCTTCGAGCACATGACCCAGCGCATGTACGGACAGATACATCCCTCCCTTCATGTCCATCACACCCGGCCCATAGAGGCGATCGCCATCCCGTTTGACCGACAATGATTCTTTGAGTGTACCGACCAGATGCACAGTATCCAGGTGACCCAGCACCAGGATGCCCGGTGTAGAGCCCCAGTTAAACCGAGCGGTAACAACGTCCCCGTAACCATCGGAACCCGGTGTTCGCTCGACAGTTGCGCCCAACGATTCCATGGTTGATGAGGCGACATCCATCATCTGGTTCACAGCAACAGAGTCGTAGCTCGGACTTTCAATGCTCGCCCAGTCGGCGATAGCAGATGCGATCAGTTCTGCATCCAACGGATAAGTGTTCGAATTAATCATGTCACCAAATTTACCGGTCATTCATTCTGGAGGGGTATGATGACCGGAACCCCGGTGCGGCTCAATACCTATAGGCAACACTGCCAGGCACACTTCCCTACTCACTCATTCACAGGTATGGTAACGCTATCAATACACGACCAGCGTTGCGTAAACAGAGTAATATCGTGATCAACAGTGTCGAACCAATGCGCAGAGTCGACCGGTGAACAGAGCCTTTGTCAAGGAAGCTGACGGTGATGATGTCATCGAACCGCTATACGAACGACAACACAGTGACCTGCCAAACTACATTACGCCTGAGGGTCTTTTGCACTTGAAAAACAGAATCCGGGCCCTGGAAAACAGTATAGATACA
>CEUS01038869.1_pt1 | contig 11731 bp, 8 predicted proteins | sample 427031 | NCBI WGS metagenome assembly CEUS01 (sample SAMEA2622837, study PRJEB7988) | marine metagenome | biome: marine biome (ENVO:00000447); feature: marine epipelagic mixed layer (ENVO:xxxxxxxxx); material: "saline water (ENVO:00002010), including plankton (ENVO:xxxxxxxx)" | depth 140 m | reverse complement strand
GGCAGCAGGCTGAGAATTGAGGTGGCGCGTCAGCCGAGGTCGCGGAGTGCTCGCCCGGGGCTCAACGCGTGATTCAAGCCTTGCAGTTCGTCGACATAATGCTGGGTTGGATCGATTCCCAGATGGTCGAGGATGGTTGCTACCAGGTCAGCAGGAGAGACCGGTTTATCGGCCACAAAGGCTGCGTGGGGGTTGGTGGCACCGTACACCTGCCCACCTCTTACGCCACCACCGGCGAGGAGCGCGGTAAACGCGCTGGGCCAATGATCTCGCCCCGTTTTTTGCGTGTTACTGCTTTGGCTGAATTGTCCCATGTGTGGAGTCCGCCCGAATTCACCGATTGCCACCACCAGGGTTGTCTCAAGTAGTCCTCGTTGATGCAGGTCCTCGACAAATGCAGAAAAAGACTGATCAAACATGGGACACAAGAGATTTTTGAGTTTGGGGAAGTTCTCCTGATGGGTATCCCAGCAGGTGTTGACTCCATCAATCTTGGTTTCGTCCATCCAGTTTACGGTGACCAACGGTACGTCGGCTTCGACCAGGCGTCGAGCCATCAACAGGCTTTGACCGACGATTGTTTTTCCATAACGCTCACGTATTGGCGTCGGTTCCCGTTCGATGTCCAGCAACCGCCCGGCACGCCGTTCGACCAGTGTTTGCGCTCGATTGCGATGTCGGCGCCAGCCACCGATGGATTTTCCGGACCAGCCTCCTGGACCCGCCTGCTCAAGTAACTCATCCAGTAATTGGCTGCGGCGCTGAATCCGTGTGCGGGGCAGCGTTTCTCTCAAACGCAAGCCGTCGATCTGAAATTGCGAGGTCTTGTCGTCACCCTGGACGAGCATTGCATTGTAACGTTCGCCCATCCGGGCACCCGTCTGCCCTGCAATCCGGCGGGCCTGTCCGGGAAATTGTAAATACCAGGGAAGCACGATGGAGGCGGGTAATCCGCCATGCGATTGTCCGTAACGCATGACCATTGCGCTTGTCGATGGCCAGTCCTGTTCAGTGGCCTGGTCGGTGGTGGGTGCGCCAAAATACTCGCGACCGCTAAAAACTTCGCTACAGGCTGGACCATGGACGTTCATGTTGTGCGTCATGCTCCGCAGCAGGCAGATTTTGTCCATCTGCTGGGCCACTTGCGGCAGATGCTCACAAACATGGATACCGGCGACCGATGTCGAGACAGGGCGAAAATCCCCTCGAATTTCAACGGGTGCCGTGGGTTTCATATCCCACAAATCAATCTGACTGGGTCCGCCAAACAGAAAGAACAGCACGCAGCTGCGTGCTTGTTTTGTTTCGGTTTGTTTTGGAGCCGCCACTGCGCGCTGAAGTAACGCCCAGGGATTCGTACCAGCTCCCACGAGTGGCGCGCCCGCTGCGGCGATCAGCGATCGTCGGGAGACTCTTGAGAGTGGCGAGTTACGTTTTGCCATCAATCGCGCTCCACTACTGGAATCGAGGTTCTGGTTTGCCAGCACCAGCTATCTATCCTATCGGATTCTGACTGCAGTTGTGAGAAAAACGAGCTGGTGTCGGGAATCTGTGGTTTTCGATCTGGAGCAGGTGGCCCGCTGCCGGTGTTTAGTCTGGGGCACCGGGTGAATGTTCTCTGGACGTACGTGTTTTCCAATAGTGGTGGGCCAGCAGGAGTAGCGCGGCGCAGGCAGTGGCCAGTGACAGGTAATGCAGCGCTGTCAGCACGTTCAACAGCATCTCAAGTACTTTCGATCAGGTGGAAGCAGATGTGTTGTCGGGTTGGAACCAGCGCGTGCCGGTGGAGTTATTGCCAGTGACGAGAACCGCAACGAAATAGGCGGTCAAGCAGGCGACAAATCCGACTACCGCGGGTGACAGATCCGCAGTCCATTCGAGACGTATCTTGAACCAGTTAACTTGTGCGAAGGCCTGGCTTCCCATGCGCCAACCGAGCGCGGTGAGAAATCCAGTTGCCATGGCGACGATGACAGCAGGTACGCGGCGCGGGTGGTACCAGAAGAGTCCAACAGCGAAAGGCAGGACCATGGTGGGAGCCCAGAAGTCGTAAACGAACTCCAGAATGCTGGCGATATTGCTGAAGTACCAGGCGCAGATCGCTGCTGCAAATCCGCAGATCAGCGTTGTCATACGGGCAACCCGCAGACAAGCTGGATCGGTCGCCTGCGGCGCGAGGTGACGCCGGTAGTAATCTTCCATCATGACGGTTGCCAGGCATGAGAGACAGCTATCGGCTGAGGACATCACGGCGGCGATGATAGCAGCGATCAACAATCCGGCAAACAAAGGGTGCAGGGTTGTTCGCACCAATGTTGGCAAGGCACTTTGGTTGGCCTGTTGCCGGGCCTCGGGTCGTGACAGAGACACTCCATTTGTTTGGGCTTGTGTGAGCAGCTCGTCGGTTTCGCGTTCCAGTTCTTGCTGGACTCTAGGGTCCACCTGGGCCGCGGTGCCCAGGACCAGCGTCGCGGTTGGCAAAAACAGCAATAAGAACAGTCCGGCACCTGCCACCCCCCAGCGAGCTTGCTGGGCATCGCGCGCGATAAAGCACCGCACGGCATAGGGGGGGACGAAGGTTTCTCCCAACAGGAAAGCGATGAACAAGCTGCCGGTGCGGAGCAGGGAGCGGTGTGAGGTCAGTTCAAACTGACCGGATTGAGCCGCGGTTTCCAGACCAGAAAACCCCCCCGTGGTGTAGAACGCAAAGGCAGATGCCAGGCCGATTCCGAACACCAGGATGGCGAACTGCAGGACATCGGTGGCAATGACCGCGCGCATTCCACCAATCGTCGAGTAGATGATGGTGACCACGGCGCCGATCCAGAGCGCGGTGGCATAATCCAGCCCGAGAATCGAATGCGTTACGTGACCGATTGCTGCCATTTGGGCAGCCAGTGCCCCGACCAGAAAGATGATGCAATTGAAGACGGCCATTTCGCGGGCCAGTGGCCCAAATTTCAAGTGAAAATAGTCCCCCACGGTGACCAGGTTCAGGCCGCGTAGCCGGGGAGCTACGAACAGTCCAGTAAATACCAGTTGTACATGCCAGGCAATGGTTACCACTGCTGCAGCGATCCCAATTTGGTGGACTTGCGCGACGTAACCGACCGACGCTCCACCACCAATCATTGTGGCCGCAGTCGTGGCCATCACGACGACCCAGGGAACGCTGCGTCCGGCGACCGTGAAGTCGCTTGCCGTCTGGACGCGCCGCGCCGTGCGGATTCCAATCCACAAGAGCAGGCCTAAATAGCCTACCAGCATTCCGATTTCGACAATGCGATCGCTCATCGAAAACGACACGAAGTCACCTCGGTTGGATCTGTCAGACGGAGTCTGCCATGGCGATCTTCAAGGCGGCGCCCGTGCCCGGCTCCTGGGGAACCGCATAGTGCCCCTGTTCCACGCGAACAGGGTCCACAAACTGTTCACGCAGATGAGGAATATGTTCCAACAGGACTACATCATGGCCCAACGCGATGTGGTTGAACAGTACAAGATGCTGGTGAATTTGTCCCATGTCACCGACGTGCGGAATGACTTGGACAGGGTAGTGGGCGGCCATGATGGAGACTGTCAGGTACTCACTAATGCCTGCCAGTCGGGTGCAATCAGCTTGGACAATACCAACCGCGCCATTGTGGAGGTAGTTTTTCCAGATCACGCGATTGGGAATCGACTCACCTACTGCGATGGGAGTTGGCGCCCATTCGTGTGCCAGCTGTCGATGGGCCAGGATGTCGTCCGGTTGGGTTGGTTCTTCAATCCAGAAGGGATCGAGCGTTGCGAGTTCACTTCCCACACTGAGGGCGGTCGGCAACGACCAGGCTTGATTGGCGTCGAGCATAAGCTTGATATCTGGGCCGACGGCATCGCGGACGAGGGTGACTCGCCGCAAGTCACGTTGTATGTCGGAAGATCCTACCTTGAGCTTGATCGCGCCAAATCCCGCATCCACCGCACGCAGTGCATTTTCTCGAATCTGCTGGTCCGGGTAATCGAACCAGCCTACGGAGGTGTCATAGCCAGGGTAGCCACGCTGCAGAACTGCTTCACGGGTGCTGCGTTGGCTGTGTTGGCTGTCGAGCCAGTCGACAACTTCCTCAGGGCTGAATTCATCTTCCAGATAGGAAAGATCGAGGAGCTGAACAAGGGATTGGGAGTCCAGGTCCAGCAGCAGTTTCCAGAGTGGGACCTTGCGAGCTTTCGCCCAGAGATCGAAACAAGCGTTGGTGATTGAACTGAGGGCTAGGTGAATGACACCTTTATGAGGTCCCAGCCAGCGTAATTGAGGGTGTTCTGCCAGTTCCTTTTGAAATGTGCCAAACCGGCTCATAAGCTCTTCAATTTCACAGCCTACCAGTGGCTGAGCGAGCAGTTCGATGGCATCACAAACCAGTTGCGTTCCTGCGCCCAGTGTAAAGCTAATACCGTAGCCACAGCGTTGGTCTGCAGTGTGCAATCGGGTGACTGCATACCCGTATTCGGGATTGGTGTGCACCGCATCGGACCCTGCTCCGGCAGGGAGGGGAAAGCGGGCTGCGACAGAGGAAATGGCATGGATCGTGGTCATGTCGTCCTGGAGGTCTCGAACATAAGTTGCCTGACAAGGAATCCCTGAAACCGATCGTGTGAATGTTGGAGGACGACCGTGGGAGCAGACGGTGTTTTGTCAGCGCACCGCAGCTAGCCGGTTTATCCGCCGAGCAAAGGAGTGATCGGGTTCCCTGCGGCAAGGGTATGCGGGCGGTTTAGTGGATCGCGCAACCGTCTCTGGGGATCAAGTCCCATTGCCTGGTAGATGGTGGCCGCGATGTCACCGGGTGTGACCGGGTTACGTGCAGGATACGCCCCGAGCGTATCTGACGCGCCAAATAATTGACCAGCTGGAATAGGGCCGCCTCCCAGTAGTACGCTATAGCAGCGCGCCCAGTGGTCGCGGCCATCCGCAGTTGCCCCGGCCGAAGAAGTGATTTGCCCTAAACGCGGGGTTCGCCCGAATTCACCCAACGCCACGACCAGCGTTTCATCCAGCAACCCGCGTTCGGCGAGATCTTCCACTAAGGCTGAGAATGCGCGGTCAAGCGGTGGTCCAATGACATTGTCGAGCTCAGCGTAGTGCCCACGATGGGTGTCGAATACTTGTCGTCCGGCCCACACCGTGACGAGGCGGACACCTGCTTCGATCAGCCGCCGCGCCAACAGAAGTGAGGATCCCAGGTGCGCCAGTTTTCCTGAATCGCGCCCAGCAGCGAACGCTCCGTAACGGGTTCGGACCCCGACAGGTTCGTCTTCTAACTGAAAAGCGCGTCGCGCTTGCGGAGACGTGATCAAGTCGTAAGCCCGTTGATACTGTCCCTGAAATTCAGCAGTCACCGGTAATGTATCGAGCGGGCCGTCCCGTCGAATCCGGGAAAGTAGATTCCGTCGCTGATCCAGACGTTGTGCTGAAAGCCTGGGGTGGCGTTGCAGGCCGGGCACCTGGAAATTTCCGGAACTCGGGTCACCTGTAATGAAAGGATCAAAAGGAAATCCCAGGAACCCACCTAATTGCCCGGGAATGAAGCTGCCGCAGTTAAACATCCGTTGAGGGATGTGGATAAAGTCTGGTAGGGGCTGACGCGTCGGTTTCAAATGCGCGAGTACTGAACCGATGGGTGGGAAGTTGTCACGCGAGGGCCTGCGAATCAGCTGGCCAGCACGGAGGGGAGATTGGCCCGTGACCGTGTAATAGCTGCTGGCGTTGTGGTCGACAATGTTGTGTGACACCGAACGCACCAGGCTGAGGTGCTTCATGATCGGTGCCCAGTGCGGGAGCCGCTCACTGATTTGCAGACCAGGGATTGAAGTACTAATCGGCTTGTACTTCCCACGAATTTCCACGGGTGCCGACGGCTTGGGATCCCACAAATCAATATGGGCCGGACCACCTTCCATAAAAAACAAGATACAAGATCGCGCGTGTTTCTGGCGCCGTGGGGGAGCGTGACGATCGTCAGCGTCGATCAACTCCGGCAGGGATAGACCCAATGTCGCGAGACCGCCGATTTGCAGGGCTTGTCGTCGCGTTGTCATCCGGGTGTGGTCCTGTCAAGTACACAGTGGAAGTACCGACCGTTTCTCTTTCTGTTTATACCACGAAAACAGCCCGCCGACATCGAATCGTCGCGTCCTTGCAGGTGGTTGGTTTTTGTGGCAACTCGCTTTCTGGTTCCGAGAAGACTATTCTGATTCGTTCCCAAGGTAGTTGGTTGATTGGTTTTGTGCAGGGAGTGTGAGGATGATGATGCGTGTAGTGAAAATCTGGTTTTGTCTGTTGCCGTTCACCGGAATGCTTTGGGCTCAGGGAGACCGTCGCGGGACCTTTACGCAGCCCAACCGCTCGGTACGAAGTCGTGATGTTGACCAGCGACACATACGTCTGGAATTGCAGTTTGATTTTGAGGAGCAAATCCTGAACGGTCGGGCGGTCCTCGACTTGCTGCCATTCCGGCCACTCAAACGCATTTCCCTGGATGCTGCTGAGATGCGGGTGCGTCGTGTACGTTTGGCTACCGGGACGACTGCTGGCGAGGCAGTTGTACTGGAACATGAATTCCAGGGGCAGGAACTTGTCGTGACGCTCAATCGAGAGTTCGCTCGGAGTGAGCCGTTTCGATTGGAAGTCGATTATCAGGTGCGTAAGCCCCGTCATGGAGCACACTTTGTTGTTCCTGATGTCAGTGAACCGGATCAGCCCCGTATGGTGTGGACTCAGAGTGAACCGGAATACGCTCGCTACTGGTTTCCTTGCATCGATTCCCCGGTCGATCGGCTTACTAGCGAGATCATCGCTACGGTTCCCAGTTCATTTCAAGTGCTCTCCAACGGTTCGCTGAAACAGCAGATTGACAATCAGGATGGAACGCATACCTGGCATTGGTCTCAAGCCAAATCTCATGTTCCCTATCTGATGTCGGTCGTGGCAGGTGATTTTGAAGTTTATGAGCAGGAGTGGGACGGGATTCCAATTCGCTCCTATGTGCCGCGTGGTAGATTGGCAGACGCGGAGCGCTCTTTCCAGAAGACACCGGAGATGATGGCCTATTTTTCGGAACGCATTGGATTGCGTTATCCCTGGCCGAAGTATGCCCAGATCTGCGTTGACGAATATATGTGGGGCGGGATGGAACACACATCGGCAACCACTTTGACTTCTCGCACCCTGCATGATGGGCGGGCAGATCTCGATACATCGAGTCACCCACTGGTAGCGCATGAGTTGGTGCATCAGTGGTTCGGAGACTTGTTGACGTGCAAAGACTGGGGAGAGCTGTGGCTCAACGAAAGCTTCGCGACGTACTTCACAACGCTTTGGCAGGAGCATGACCAGGGGTGGGACGAAGCGACCTGGACAAGGCACCGTGATGGCGAATCGTACAAGGCGGAAGACCGGAGATACCGCAGGTCGATCGTCAACTATCAATACCGTGAACCGGGTGCAATGTTTGACCGCCACTCGTACCCGAAGGGCGGCCGGGTGCTCCACATGTTACGGTTTGTGCTCGGTGACGAGTTGTTTTGGGAATCGATTCGTCGCTATGCCGCGGTGAACCAGCACCGTACGGTGGAGACCGCGGATCTGCGCATTGCTGTTGAAGATGCTACGGGCCAGGGGTTGAACTGGTTCTTCGATCAGTGGGTACACCATGGGGGGCATCCCGAGTTTTCCGTGAATTGGAACTGGGATGAAGCGACGAAGACAGTCACTGTGACAGTCAAGCAGACCCAAAAGACCGATGACCTTACCGCTCGGTTCCGCATGCCGGTCGAGATTGAATTGGCGTCACACAGTGCATCACAGATCCGTCGAGTGAATGTATCCAAAGCCGAAGAGACCTTTCATTTCCAGCTGGACAAGAAACCAACTCGCGTTTGTTTTGATCCGCGTGATTGGGTTCTCAAGAAACTCACTGTCGTAAAGAGTCGCGAAGAGTGGTTAGATCAGCTCGCCTATAGCGATCACGTGATGCCGCGCGTCAGGGCGGCCGAGAAGCTGTCTGCGTTCAAAGCCGATCCTGAGGTGATCGAAGCCTTGGTGGCGACTGCGGGTAACGATCCTTTTTGGGCCGTTCGCGAGCAGGCAGTCAAGACGCTGGGTGGAGCCAACGGAGAGCAGGTGCGTCAGACTTTGCTCGCGATCTCTCGTGATGACCAGAAATCTAATGTGCGGCGTCAGGCAATTGCGGCACTCAAGAACTTCAAACACGAAGAGACAATTGCGACTTTGCGTCAAACCATTGCGGATGATCCGTCGTATTTTGCCGTCGCGGCCGCGTTGCGATCACTTGTTGCGTTGGATCGCGAGCAGGTGGCAGATGATTTGTTCCAGGCGCTTCAGCAGGATAGTTACCGGAATCTCATTTTGCGGGCTGCAGTCGATGGGTTGATCAATATCAAAGCCGAGGGTGCGGAGACGACGTTGCGAAGTACATTGGAGGAATCTCTGACGCCGGACCGCAGGGTTGCCGTGATCGCGGCGTTGGCGCGATTGCATCCGGAAGACCCGGAGTTGCTTCGTCAATTGTACGATCAGCTTGGCAATGACCGGCGGTCAGTCCGCCAAGCGGCGATCAATGCCATTGTCAAAATCGGAGACCCGGCAGCGATCGATGTTCTTTTGCGCTATCGTGGCCGAGAGGAAACCGCTGGCGCATTGAGAGCGTATGATGATGCCGTTTCTAATTTGCGAGAAAAAGAGAAAGGATTCAACGCGCTCCGCAAGGAAACAACTGCTTTGCGAAAGCGGAACCGTGAGCTGGAAGAACGGTTGAAAAAGCTCGAAGAGAAACTGGACGACGAGTAGCCAGTCATGCGTGAAACGTCGTCACAACAGGTGGATCTTTACGCGCGTGACGCGGCGTCGTTTCGTGAACGTTCGCGTAGATTGGCTGCGATGATGGGCTGGCTGGGGCCAGGCCTGGCGCACAGGACGGATTTGCTCTGTTGCGGCTGGTTTCCTGCTTCTGCCGCGCCGCTAATTTGAACCTGGCGGTTGTATCGCGGAGTTTGTGTCTGAGAGTCGTGTGCGGCGGCGCAAATCATATTTGCCACCTGCTTTGACGCTGACATAATCCTGTTGATCCGAGGCTGCGATGTCCTTGCGGTTGTAGAAATGAACGGAGTGCTTGCCGAGAACTTCACCTACGTCGCCCTGGACGACGAGTGCGGTTTGCTCATCGATACCGATTCCCAGTAATTGGGGATGCGCTTGTGTCAGCTGGGTCATGTCCGCAAACCGTTTTCTTTGTGTGAAATGCTGGTCGATTGCGGTCCCTGGAAGAAATCCGAATCCCCGCTCGTATCCCGCAGCGATAATGTCTCGGTTGCCCAGCGGATTGCCGCGCGCCAGGAATTCTGCCTGAATCGATGCTCCGGCGGAACTGCCACCAATCGCGCCACCACGTCGCAATACGGCATGAAATTCTTCCAGCGCACGTGTTCCATAATAGGCATCGACAAAGCGCCATTGCCGGCCACCGCTGAACCAGACTCCGCCGGCTTGACGAAGGGTTGCCAGGTACTCTTTGGATTCGACCTCGGTCCGCGAACGCTGCTTCAGCACTCGTACGTCACGTGCGCCCAGACGACGAAACCGATCGGCATCGCGACTGCCGCGGGGATTGGGAACTGCAGTCGGCAGCACGACGATCGTTTGGTTCTTGCCGCCGGCCAGTTCGAGAAAACGTTCCGCCACCGAGTCGAGAACTCCTCCACCAACAATCACAAGAGATCCGTAAGCTAGCTGTGCTGGTCTTGGACTGGCTGCTGGAAACGGCGGATGGAGTCGATTGGCAGCTTGTCTGCGGAGAGCGGTCAGGTCGGCCACCGCTCTGGACTTGAGTTCCAGAGTTTTGGTTTCGTGGTATTGGGTTCTGGCGAAACAAACCGTTACTGTGGAACGCCCCATAACCTCCATGCGGCGGTTGGTCACGACCAATGCAGTGCCCTCGTCTACTCCCAAACCGATCATTTGGGGATGTTTGTTGAGGACGTTCAGAAGTCGCGGTTGTCGTTTACGCGCCAGGAAATGCTGGTCGATTACGCTTCCGGGCAGGAACGCAAAACCCGTTGCGATTTCTGCAACAGGTGATCCGCGCGCAATCATGAGTCGAGACTGTACAGCAGCTCCCGCAGAACTTCCTCCGATCACGCCACCGCGCGCGAGTAATGCGTAGAGTTCACGCTCGACAGGCGTGTTGAGATAGACATCCGTGACTCGTGTTTGACTGCCACCACCGATCCAGACGCCCGTAGCGTTCTGCAGTATCGCGCTGAACGACTCACGATTTGCGATGTCCCGTGATCTCGTATGTAATACCGTTACAGATGCAGGCGTGAGACGCTGCCACTTCTGCGAGAGCGTAGCGAGATATCCCTCATCATCTGCCCGCTGACTGGCGGTTGGTATCAGCACGAGATGCGCTTCGTTGCCTCCGGCCAGTTTGACAAATCGCTGGAGGAGGCTCTTGTCTAGTTCACCACCCCCGGCGATTACCAGCGATCCTGAAATGCCCTGCGGTTCGATGTAGTGGGGAAACTGCGGCGGTGTGTCTTCACCGAAGCCGTCAGATACGGTGGCCAACGCGACGACGAACACATACCAGTAATGAACGAGCGGTTTCATGGCAGCCTGTCTCTCCGGTGTTGCCCAACCACTTCATTGGTGACAAAGGTGAGTCGCCAATGAAGTGGTTGCGTTGTTTGCGCGTCTTGTTGCGGCGCGCTGCCCCCAGTGGGTCTGTGCCGTTTGAAGTGCTAGAATGCGAGCCCTGTCAGGCCCGTTGCAGCAGGCCCAGCATATCACACCAAGAATTCAAGAGTAGAGATCCATCGGATGAAAACAAATCCTGTCAAGCGGAAGCTAGAGCAAGGCGAACCGACGTTCGGTACATGGCTATCTTTGGGGGACTTGTATGCGACTCGCGTACTAGCTCGTTTGGGATTTGACTGGATGACGCTCGATATTGAGCACTCGGCAATCGACTGGAAGCAGGCGACAACGATTTTTGGAGCGATTGCGGATGCTGGGTGTGTTCCCTTGGCGCGTGTTCCTGAGGGCACCCACCACTACATTAAGCGCGTGCTTGACGCGGGAGCGTGGGGGATCGTGGTGCCGATGGTTGACACCGTAGAGCAGGCGCGCATCGCGATCGCGGCTGCCAAGTACCCGCCGACTGGAAATCGTAGCGTAGGTGGCGGGATGCATTCCATGAACTTCTCTGCAACCGCTGGCGATTACTACGAACGAGCAAACGATGAAATTCTGGTGGTTCTTCAGACCGAGAGTCCACAGGGAGTCGAGAACGCCCCAGAGATCTATAGCTTGCCAGGTTGCGATGCGATCTTCATTGGGCCGAATGATTTGCGTTTCCAGATGCGCGAAGAGGATGGAACTTTTCCAACTCCGGATGCACATGAAGCAGCGATCCAGCGCGTGATCGAAGTTGGCAAACAGGTAGGGACCCCTACCGGGATCCATGCGATGGATGAGCAGTCCGCTCTGGATCGCGCACAGCAAGGTATGCAGTTCCTGGCGATTGGCAGCGATTTGAGAATGATGACTGCCAAGGCACAAGAAGTGGTGCAAGCAGTCTTTCCGGAAGAGGGTGCGCGGGATGTGGCCCGCTATTGATTGGCTAACTGGCGTTCTGGCGGGCAATACGGGATAAGTTGTGAGTCGCTGGCG
>CEUS01116257.1_pt1 | contig 11736 bp, 8 predicted proteins | sample 427031 | NCBI WGS metagenome assembly CEUS01 (sample SAMEA2622837, study PRJEB7988) | marine metagenome | biome: marine biome (ENVO:00000447); feature: marine epipelagic mixed layer (ENVO:xxxxxxxxx); material: "saline water (ENVO:00002010), including plankton (ENVO:xxxxxxxx)" | depth 140 m | reverse complement strand
CCCCGCCTCAACAGCCATGAGAACCCTTCGCGTATAGGGGGAGTGGCTATCAGGAGCACTAATAGGGCTGTCAGCACTGCATTACGGTTAGCACCATCTAGTAGCAATGCTCCGACAAGTGCCCCTGTTGTAATGCCGCTAGCAACTGGGACGAGGTAATGGGTACCCATGCGAGCGTTTTCTCCCAGGATTACCAATCCCAGGAGAAATAGGAACAGACCGCTGAAACCAAGTCCCCCTGCGAATAGGAGGGCCCAAAATCGTCCTGCTCCGTTCCCTGCAACGTTTTCTCCGATGAAGGCCGCAATGAGGTTAAGCAGGCACATTGTTAGTGCTGTTGCTGCTAGTGCGACTAGTAGGTCTGCCCAGGTGGCAGTCGTTGGGTTCGGCCCTCCCTTCGGGAAGGTTCTCGCGCGAGTCGTTATCCATGGGAGACGTGTCCTCTTCATGATCGTCATCTAGAAAACAGGCTCGAAAGTCATGTCGGGGTTGTACAGGGGAACTAGTTCTCCTACGGGAGATAGGAAACTGATTGCCAGGTCATGGCTAGGTTGCTGGATGTTGTTGTTTCGTGTCATCACTTGACTCCTGCTGTAGCCATCATCTCGACGAAATGGTCGAAAGTGCTCATGCTGTCAAGGGGACCAGGGCTGGCTTCAGAGTGGAACTGGATGGTCATAACCGGCTCGTCGCGCATGGTGATTCCTTCGACGGTCCCATCGTTAAGGTTCACGTGGCTTACCTCTGCTGATGCGTCTAATCCAATTGGATCAACGGCATATCCATGATTTTGCGCAGTTATAGTCACGCTCCCTGTCCGTTCGTCCCGTACTGGATGATTTCCACCGCGATGTCCAAAAGGTAGCTTGAAGGTCCCTGCGCCCAACGCCCGCGCGATCACTTGGTGACCCAAGCAGATGCCTAGGATTGGCACTTTACCAATCAGCTTTTTAGTTTCTTCTACCTGCACGTTTTGTACCTGTGGGTCTCCAGGACCGGGCGACCACACAATGCCGTCTGGCCTAAGGGCCAGTACTTGCTCCGCAGTAGCGTCGATGGGAAGCACTGTGATATCGCACTCCCGGGCAGTGAGAGAGCGCATGATGTTTCGCTTTACCCCACCGTCGATCAGCACGACCTTCTTGTGGGATTCCGAGGCCTTGCTTCTTGGGCCTTCCTTTAATGTTGAGACTGCTTTGTTGGCGATAGGCTCTACTGCAGGAAGAAGATTGCTGTTTTTGGCAAACGAACCCCAGCCGTATTGCTTTTCTGTTGTCACCTGTGACGCCCAGTCAATATCGTCGTAGCCAGGTAGAGAACGGACCTGCGCTAGTGCGTCCTCAACAGATTCTGTTGTGATTACACCCAACATTACGCCTTGGCTACGAATGCGGCGGGTTATAGCGCGGGTGTCCACTCCCTCGATTGCTATCACACCACGGTCCGATAGGAATGTGCCTAGGTCGTTTGTGGAGTTCAAGTGACTTGCGGTGGGGGCAACTTCGCGCACGATTAATCCGCTGGGCTGTATTTTTTCGGACTCCTCTACAGCGGTATCAACGCCATAGTTTCCGATCATTGGGTAGGTCAGGGTAAGAAGTTGGCCTGCGTAAGAAGGGTCCGTCAGCATCTCCTGATAGCCTGTCATTGAGGTGTTGAAAACCACCTCTCCCCCTGCGTGTCCGGATGCACCAACAGCTCGTCCTTCGAATACGCTTCCATCGGCTAGGGCTAGACGCGCGCTAGGCATCGGGCGCCTCCCTCATGTGCTTTACCGTTCCTTCAACTATTACTGCACGAACGCGTCCTTGCAGCTCGATGCCAGCGAGGGGTGTGTTGTGTCCCTTTGAGGCGAATTGAGAAGGGTTAACTGTCCAAATTTCCTCTGGGTCAAACACAGTTACATCCCCAGGAGCCCCGATCTTCAATGTTCCGATGCCGGGCACATGGCGTTGAAGAGCGAAGACCTCTGCCGGGCCTTGGGTAAGGGACCGCAGCGCCGGTGCTAGGTGGAGCTCGCCCCGCGCTACTAACGTTGTCACTGTTGCCAATGCGGTCTCGGCGCAGCTTATACCGAATGGTGCAAGATCGAACTCGCACTGCTTCTCCTCTGGAGCGTGCGGTGCATGATCGGTTGCGATCGCATCGATGACGCCTGCGTTAACCCCCGCTAGAAGTGCAAGGCGGTCCTCTTCAGTTCGGAGGGGAGGATTGATCTTTGCTGACGTGTTGTAGGCCGGAGTTAGATCTCCACCCGCAACCGCCTCATCGGTGAGGAACAAGTGACTGGGTGTCACTTCGGATGTAATCGGAAGACCGCGCTCCTTTGCGCGTTGGACTTGTTCTACGCCTCTTGCCGTAGTCACGTGCATGATGTGGAGGCGGCCTCCAGTAAGTTCGCAAAGCTCAATATTCCGAGCTATAGATGCCGTTTCCGCGGCGTCTGGTTGTCCTGCTAGCCCCAAAAGTTCACTAATTGCGCCTTCGTGCATAGTCCCGTTTCCGCTCAACCCTGGCTCATCGCAGTGCTCTGCTACAACCATTCCGACAGATCCAGCTAGGTTGAGTGCGTTGCGCATCAGGCTGCTGCTGGCAACCGGACTCCCGTCATCGGTCACCGCAACACAACCTGTATCGGCCAGTTCGCTAAGTGCGGATAGTTTCTTTCCTGACCGGCCAACGGTCGTGCTACCTACGGGAAAAACACGAACCTGTGCATCCTGTGCGATGCGTTTAAGTAAACCTTCGACTGCCGGAGCGTTGTCAGGCGTGGGGTCGGTGTTTGGCATTGCGCAGACCGTTGTAAAGCCTCCCTGCAATGCTGCTTCTGTTTCCGTTTGTATGGTTCCTTTTTGCTCGAAGCCGGGTTCGCGTAGATGAGCGTGCAGGTCAATTAGACCAGGAGTCACAATGCACCCAGCAGCTTCCACTATTTCTGCTCCATCCTCATCCAGGTTGCTCCCTATGGCTGTAACGTATCCCTCTTTGATTAACACATCGCTTGGCTCATCGAGACCTGTGGAAGGATCGAACAGCCGTCCACTGCGGATTAGGACCTGGCTCATCGGCGCCTCGCGGTCGCCATCAGAAAGAGGATGGCCATTCTTACAGCTACTCCGTTCGCTACTTGTTCCCTAACGACTGAACGTAGCCCGTGTGCAACCTCTGGTGAGATTTCCACACCCTCGTTCATTGGTCCTGGATGCATAACTAGCGCATTGGGATTGGCATTTCCCAATCGTTCCTCAGTTATCTGATAGTTCCTGATGTATTCCCGCAACGAGGGTAGAAGGCCTTGTTCCTGCCGTTCCCTCTGAATTCGCAGCGCCATCACGATGTCTGCTTCCTCCAGAGCCTCTCCCAGATTACTTGTTACTCTGCAGGTACCTGCTCCTTCGTGGACGGGTAGCGACTCCAGGGATCTCGGCAGTAACGTTGATGGTCCACATAACGTTACCTGAGCACCGGCCTTTCTCAGTGCCCACAGGTTGGAACGCGCTACTCGGCTGTGTAGCACGTCGCCTACGATGACAACCTTACGGTGCTCTAAGTCGCCTACATGTTGACGCATGGTGTAGAGGTCGAGAAGCGCCTGTGTGGGATGTGCGTGGGCACCATCCCCTCCATTGATTACGCTCGCATTTGTGTGTCTTGCGGCCAGGGTTGCAGCTCCTGAGCCAGGGTGGCGAATCACGAGAATGTCTGCTCCTACCGCCTCTATTGTGCGAACGGTATCGACGAGTGACTCGCCTTTACCCACGCTGCTTGTTGCCGCAGCTAGATTGATTACGTCTGCACCGAGTGCCTTGGCTGCTATTTCAAAACTGGCTCGGGTGCGGGTACTGTTCTCGTAGAAGAGAGTAACGACTGTGGTGCCGCGTAGTGTTGCTACCCGTCCTACTGGCCGCTCTCGTACTTCCACCATTGTGTCCGTTGTCTCAAACACCAACTCAAGGTCCTTCATCGATAACGTATTTGTATCGAGCAGGTCTTTCAGTGCCCAGACGGTTGTGGGAGGTTCTGGGGCTCCTTGTGGTTGGCCCACCTCTGTGCCTGCAGAGTTAGCCGGCTTAATGCTCACCATGCTGTTCGGCTCCCTCCATTAGATAAATTCCGTCCTCTCCATCTGTTTCAGTTAGACGTACATCAATAGTCTGGGAGGATGCTGTGGGAATGTTGCGGCCGACGAAGTCGGGTCGGATTGGGAGTTCTCGGTGACCGCGGTCGACCATGACTGCCAAGCGAACCCTGGCAGGACGTCCGAAGTCCATGATTGCGTCCATTGCCGCGCGAATAGTGCGGCCGGTGAACAGCACATCATCAACTAGTACCACGGTTGAGCCATCGAGGGTGCCTGGAATGTCGCTAGGACGAATAGGCGGTGGCGGATCGCGATGAGCGAGGTCATCGCGGTAGAGGCCAACATCCAGCTGCCCTACCGGGGGCAGGTTCCCCTCGAACGTTTCGATTGCCGCTGCTAGTCGGGCCGCTAAGGGTGCGCCCCGCGTTAGCAGCCCCACCAGGACTAAGTTATCTGCTCCATCGTTGCTCTCCACGATTTCGTGTGCGAGTCGACGGATAGTACGAGCCACCTCTTGTCCCTGCTGCAATTCCACGGGACTCATCGGGGAAACACCTGGATTGGAAAGAGGTGTAGCGAGCTTCCACTGGGCCAACCGCTCATGGCGGTGCCTCCTCCCTTGGCAGCCTCTCGGGACCGCTTTAAAGGGCTCACCAAGATTAGCTGATCGCTTGTGAGCGCGCCAGCCGGTTCTCCTATTTGTCTCCTGCTTCCCCTATTTGAGACTGAGCGAAGGGTGTAATCGTGTTTGCTACATCGACCGTGCTGTCGAGGCGTTTTTGGAGGCCGCTCATCAATCCCAGAACACGTAAAATAAGCAAAATGTCGGAAGGAACCTTAGTAATTGGGTTTTCGGAGAGCAGTCGTGAGAGGCGCTCGTTTACTTCACCTATAACTTCTGAATCTGCGTATGGCCGCTGTTCGGGGCCGGCTGTCTCAAAGAACGAGCGCCCTAGTGCAACTAGAAGCTCCGGATCATCGGTCTGTGTTCGAAAGCCTAGGTCTTTAAAGCCCTTGAGCATCGCTGAGTCATTTTGGCTTAGCACGGCCAGCGTGAAGTGGTTGTAGGTTCGCCGGAAGTCCTCTGGCAGGTGCTTGCTCATCCCAAAGTCGAGAAATACCACTACCGGGCCAGGTAATACGAATAAATTGCCGGGGTGGGGGTCGGCGTGGAAGAAGCCGTTAACGAGGATCTGCTCGCAGTAGGCTTCCATCATGATCCGGGCCACTTCATTGGGATCGATTCCTGCTGCTAGTAGCTTGTCTGTATCAGAGATCTTGATCCCATCGATGTACTCCATAGTCAACACACGTTGCGCGGTGTGTTGCCAGATGATTTCTGGAACGCGAACGTCCTTGCGGTGGCTCAGCTCTTGGGCCACACGTTCCGCGCTCTTCCCTTCCTCCACAAAGTCCAACTCCCGTGGAACATAATTAGCCATCTCTCCGATTAGCATGCGGAAGTCCCATTTGGGCTCGAAACGGGCCAGCATACGGATGAGAAGGCTAAGTGAGCGCAGGTCGGTTTCGACCACGCGTGAGATGCCGAGGTACTGCACTTTCACGGCTACATCGCGACCGTTGTGCGTGCGGGCTCGATGTACTTGTGCAAGAGAGGCCGCTGCTAGTGGCTCACGTTCGAAACTGGCAAACACCTCTTCTGGGGGCGCGTGCAGCTCCCTTTTCACTTGACTCTCTACCTCTGCGTAGGACCGTGGTGGAACTGAGTCCTGCAGGCGACTTAGGACAGCTACAAGTTCGGGCGGGGCTACATCTGCTCTGCTGCTTAGGAATTGGCAGGACTTGATCAGCAGTCCTTGCATCCTGATAGCAAGGCGGTACAGGCGCTCGCCAGTGACTCGATGTTGGTCACGATAGCGCCGGGAACGCTCCTCTTCGCTTAGTCCATATGTCTTCTGGATCCGTTTATATCCGAGGTAGATCACCAGAAAAGTCCAGCTCACAAGCCAGAAACGCCAGATGCGCTGGGGCCAGGGAAGAGGGCGAAGCCCTGTTGGAGACATGGCCATCAATCAACTGTAGCAGAGCGTAACCATATGTCTGAAAGGAGGGGAGATACCTGAAGTGGCTGTTGCCCGTTCCCTCGGCCCGCCCGAAACTGAGACCCTGTTCCCCGGTAGCTCAACGGTAGAGCGAGCGGCTGTTAACCGCTAGGTTCGAGGTTCGAATCCTCGCCGGGGAGCCACTCTTTTGGCTTTAGCCAGTGATGTAATTTAGTCGACCGTACGGCGGACTAACACATTTTGGTCACCAGATTTTGAATCGAAGTCTGAAAAAGAGCCTTCACGAAAATGGTTTTGGTAGTTAGCAATATGAGGAGCAAAGCCACTCTGGCGTTAGGCAGTATGGTCTTTGCTGTCTCGGCTATGAGTTTGGTGACTGCGGTTGGTTGTGATGGGCCAGAAGATAGTGGTGGGAGCGGGGCTATCCAAAACGATGACCCAACTACCCCAACCTCTTCTCCTAGTTCCACCTCCCCTCAACCAAGTGTTACTAACGTCTCAGAGCCCGTCTCTAATCCAGACCCTCAGGAAGATATTGGTAATAAGGGTTGGCAAGATAAAAGTAATGACCGCTCTGTTGCGGGGCAGGAATACACATGGAGGGATGGTGCGCGTTCTCATCGAGTGAACCTGGAAGGTGACCTGGTTGTGCAACTAAGTTCTGAGAACACAGATGGTGATGTTGTTGCTCGCGATGACGGTGAGACCAGCATCGTACGGAAACAGGCCCGTCACGAACATGCTGTTGTTCAGCCCGTTTTCCGATCTCAATCGGGAGAGCTGATGACTCTTCCAGGGGGTGTACTTCTGGTGCTTGACGAAGCATGGGGTCATGAATCAGTGAGTCGCTTTTTTGCAGATAATGGGATCGCAAATGAAAGTGTTCAGAAGCGAAGTTATGCCACAAATGCCTTCTTTTTGGAGACCGATCCTGGATTTCCTTCCCTCAATCTTGCCAACCGGTTGGCGAGGCAAGAGGGGGTTCTAATTTCGAGTCCTAATTGGCAAATGGAAGTATCTCTCCGGTGAGGCGAGTGATTCTTCTTGCTGCGCTCGGAGTATTTGGTGTCGTAGTTAGTGGACAGGTTGAGGCGCAGAACGTCTTTGGTGCGCCGACCATCACCTCGATAGAGGAAAAGACGAACACGCTCACACTTTCTTGGCGGGCTCCCGAGGATAACGGTGGTTCCCCCATCGTTGCCTATGACGTCCGCCATATTCTTTCCAGCATGATGGATAGGGCTGACGACAACTGGACGGTGGAGGAGGATATTTGGACCAAGGGTACGAGAAGCCTCGAGCATGATGTGAAGGGTTTATCCGACGGACTCTCATATGACCTACAAGTGCGGGCAGTAAATGGTTACAGCAATGGACCATGGTCGACAGTTTTTCGAGCTGAAACCACTGACTTTGGTGGATCCGTTGAGACAGCGACAGAGCTAACGCTTGATGCAGTGCAGTTTGGTGCGATTGGGAATTCCGATGATGAGGATATTTTCCGGATAGTTCTAGCGGAGGAAACGGACCTTTGGGTATATGCTAGCGGGCCGCTCGAGACGCGTGGTGTATTTCTAGATTGGGATGGCACGGTTCTAGAGGGAAACGAAGATGGCGTATCTCTCGGAATACGTCGGGGTGTGGGTCTTCGTGGCGTACTGGGCCCCGGTATCTACTACGTTCGAGTGAGCAGTTTTCAAGCTCCAGAAGTTGGGCTGTATACCATTCATGCCCGGTCTGTAACTGATCCCGGAAACAACATCCTTGCAGCCCTTCCTATCACTACTGACTCTGTGACTCCTGGGCGAATTGGGCCAGATGGTGGAGTAGTGGGTGATCAAGATTTCTATAGGCTCGAGCTAACTGGTGTCACCGATATTTGGGTAATGTCCTTTGGTGATTTAGATACCGTCGGAACATTGCTGAACTCTGACGGACACTTCCTTGGAGTCAACGACGATAGCGGGGTCCTAGACAACCACCTGGGATTCATGATTCGCCGTCAGCTTTCGGCAGGGACCTATTACATTGGGGTGCGTGGCTTCGGTGTTCAAGACACTGGTGCCTATAACCTGCAAGTGCGAACTGCAGCGGCACCTGGAAGTAGACCAGCTACCGCAGAACCCATAGAACTCAGTGTTCCTGAAGCTGGCCACATTTCTACTGCCAACGATGTGGATTACTTCAGTCTTAAGCTAGCTGTGGATACCTACGTCTTCATATATGCCCTTTCCTTCAGTGGTGGTCAGCTACCGCTTGTTCCGACAGTTCTGACTGAACAGGGAGCGATTATCCCCATGCATGTCACTGCTCACGAGAACTGGGTAGAGCAGGGGCAGCCATTGGTTAGCTTTTCGATTTGGGGAAGACTTGAAGCTGGAACGCACTACCTTCAAGTGCGCCCTTCAGGAAGTGCCACTGGGTTGTACCTGCTCGATCCTTGGGTTTCTCCCTATGGGCGAATGCTCGAAAGCTGTACTGCGATCGCTACTCCCCAGAGCGACCCTCTGTATGGATGCCAATGGCACTTGAAAAATACGGGTCAGTTTGAGGGGGGGGCTATGCAGGACATTAATGTCGAAAGTGTTTGGGCCAGTGGCAATTGGGGAGCTGGCATCAATGTGGTGGTGGTGGACGACGGCTTTGAGTTTAGCCACGAGGATCTTTCTGAAAACGTTCTAGTAGCACGTAATCACGACTATGTTGGGCAGGGTAGTGTCTACAATCCCCTAGAAACTCACGGTACAGCTGTGGCCGGAATTATTGCAGCCCGAGACAATGAAATTGGGGTTCGTGGGGTAGCTCCCAGGGCCAATATCTTCTCGTACAACCTAATTGCCAGCGGGAGTTCCTTTTCCGATAACGAGGCGGATGCGATGTATCGCTCTGAAGATGCGCAACACACTGCAGTCTCAAACAATAGCTGGGGCTTTGTTGAGACGGGAATGCCAAACTCTGCCCAAGCTACCTGGGAGTTGGCGGTTCGACGGGGGGTGATGGAGGGCTACGGGGGCAAAGGTATCTTCTATGTTTGGGCTGCTGGGAACGGACATTGGGCAAATGACAATTCCAATCTTGATGGGCGTGCAAATTTCTTTGCTGTTACCGCTTCTTGCGCTGTTGGTTACGACGATATCCGAAGCAGTTACTCGGAGATGGGGGCTAATCTTTGGGTTTGTGGCCCCTCGAGTAGTGGCGTTGAGAGACTGCCTAGTATTGCAACAACGGACAGCCCAGATCGATATCGGGATAGTTTCGGCGGCACATCCGCTGCTGCTCCAGTAGTGTCAGGTGCGGCAGCCCTTGTGCGAGCTGCTAACGACAATCTCACGTGGCGTGATGTCAAGCTCATACTTGCGGGGTCTGCCCGTCAGAATGACCCCGCTAATGGTAGTTGGGAGGAAGGGGCCCCTAAATATGCTTCTTCTTCTGAGCGTTACTCGTTTAGCCATGAGTATGGCTTCGGTATGGTCGATGTGGCTGCTGCTGTCGCACTTGCAGAGGGCTGGACGAACCTTCCAGCCTTTCGGGATGTAGAAGCTGTTTCGTCCCAGTTAGATATAGCGCTTCCCGACTTCCCATCCACGACTATTTCAGAGCTCACACTTGATTCTCATGTGCAATTTGTCGAATTCGTAGAAGTGAACATCGCACTGCAGCATGAATTTTTTAGGGACCTACAGATCGAGTTAGTGTCTCCAATCGGCACAATTTCTGTTCTAACCGTGCCTTCTGCAAGAGTGTATTCATGGACAGGCAGCTTCGATGGTACTCATCGGTTCGGTTCGGCTAGACATCTTGGTGAGAATGCTGCAGGGGTATGGACTTTGCGGATTAGAGATAGTCAGGCTGGAGATACTGGTGTCCTCAGATCTTGGGGAGTAAAGGCCTACGGACATGGAACCACGCCTGGCTATGTTGCTACTAAGTTCTTGGTGCGAGGTGTTGGCACTTTAACTGTCGGTTGGGAGCCGACAGATGATATTGGGGGCTCGGTCGTTACTTCTTACGACCTCCGCTACATTCCGGCTAGCGCGACAGACGGTAGCTGGACGCTACTTAGGAACGTTGGCGCCAATGGTGTTCTTAGTCACACAGTTAGAGGATTAGAACAAGGAATGAAGTACTTAGTTTCGGTCCGAGCTGTCAACGAAGCCGGTCCTGGTCCGTGGGCTCCCCCGGTAAGCAAGTAAATGGATCATGAGTGGGTTGAGGATTTGGAACCTACTTTTCTGTCTGACAAAGTTCCGGTAGTTAGCCATCCTTGGGGGCTAGTGAACCTATAGTGGCGCTGCCGAGATTTGGTCCTGGAGTTGTAGAAAGGAGGTATTGCTAAGCTCATGCTTGCCCAGAGAGCTTGCTCGCAAAGGCATGTAGTACCTCTGCTTAGCTAGGGGGCACTACTCATCCCCAACAGGCCGCGCTGCTACCATCGGGCGGGTGTGCGGCTCCTCGTCGCCATTTATGGGAGGCCCCCGTCTTAAAAGGACTGCCCGGAGCCCAGTATTTTACTGACCCCAGCCGTCTCTTCTATGGCTGGTGGATCGTCGGTGCGGGCGTCGTAATCAACGCGCTAATAGGTGCGTTCGTTATGCAGGCTTACGGTGCTTACGTTGCGATCTTCAAGGATCAGTTTGGCTGGAGTAGCACGATGCTTTCGTTGGGGTACTCCACCATTCAAGGAACGAATGGCGCGGTAGGTCCCGTCCAGGGCTGGCTCACTGATCGTTTCGGGCCCCGAGCCGTTATTCGCGTGGGACTTGTGATTTTGGCTATAGGGCTCATGCTCTTCAGCCAGATTTCTTCGCTGGGGCATCTTTTCCCTGCGCTCTTTGTGGTCGCTCTTGGAATGAGCTTGGGTGGATTCCTCTCCGTGATGGTGGCGGTGGTTAACTGGTTCGAACGGTTTCGAGCAACGGCCATCAGCTTCATGACAGGAGGCTTTGCATTTGGTGGGGTCCTCGTCTATTTGGTGGTACTCGCAATTGAGGCTTTTGGCTGGCGTACAACTGCATTTAGCTCCGCCATCATTGTGCTCGCAGTTGGCCTTCCCGCATCTCAGTTAATCCGCCATCGACCTGAGGATTACGGTGAGGTGGTGGATGGAATTTCCGAGGCTGAGGCCCCTGCGCGTGCGGCCAATGCAAGCGTGGCGGAAATTTCACAAGACGATGCATCTTTCAGCGTTAGCGAAGCGTTACGCACACGCCAGTTTTGGTTCATCTCCATTGGTCACGGAAGTGCTCTTCTCGTTGTCTCTGCTGTGATGGTCCATCTTTTTTCTCACCTTACAGAGAGCCTCAACTACTCCCTGACCCAAGCAGGTGCCATCAACATTGTGATTCCCATTGCTCAAGTGGCCGGCACTATCGCGGGTGGGGTAATGGGGGATCGGGTCAATAAAAGAGCAATCGGTGCAGGTGCGATGCTCATTGCGAGCTCTGCCCTACTTTTGCTTGCTTTCGCCAGTTCCCTTTGGATGATCTTCGTTTTTGCCCTCGCTCATGGCGTTGCGTGGGGAGTCAGAGGGCCGGTGCTGTTGGCCCTGCGTGCTGACTACTTTGGGAGTCGTGACTTTGGAAAGATCATGGGCTTGTCGCAACTGGTAATGACCTCAGGAATGATGACGGG
>CEUS01029046.1_pt1 | contig 11754 bp, 10 predicted proteins | sample 427031 | NCBI WGS metagenome assembly CEUS01 (sample SAMEA2622837, study PRJEB7988) | marine metagenome | biome: marine biome (ENVO:00000447); feature: marine epipelagic mixed layer (ENVO:xxxxxxxxx); material: "saline water (ENVO:00002010), including plankton (ENVO:xxxxxxxx)" | depth 140 m | reverse complement strand
GAGGAAAGGACTTCCCATGTTGCCAACTTGTTATGGCCTTCTTCGGCGACTGGTATCCAGGTCCCATTTGGTGGAGCTGCATCAGTCCAAGTAGGGGGGCTGTCTACTGGGATGGGCGAAGTTGTGAAATCTGCGAACAGGTCTTCACCCAAGGGCCACGTTCCTCTCTGTAGACTTGGAAATAGTGTGTATGTCAGACTGCCATCTGCGTTTTCTGTCAAATCATGCGAGGAAGAACCATCCCCTAGGCAGCTTCCCCTTATTGGAGGAGCATCAGTCCCGGGGTTTTCTTCATCTGGGCCAACAAACCTGCCTTCGCACTCTTCCCATGAATCAAGCCTAAGTTCTGGCAGCAAAGGGAAGGTGAAATCTAGTCTAGCATTACTCATGTTTGATGAATTGAATGAAACTGTGAAGTCATTAGGATCTGAGATGCCATCAATTTCCAGAGTAGCATTCAGCCAAAGCACTACTCTGCACTCGTCTAGTCCCAGTGATTGATTGATTTCTGTGTCACAGTCCCTTTCTGAAGATGGAATTACTGGAATCTCGTAGCACTCGCCATCAAAGCTAGAATTGCAGTCCCTCCTTTCAGAATGCCTCTCTGGCACTCCGTTGAATTCCCCGATCTCCATGCCATCGTTCTCCCATGTTGTGTTCTGCCAGTCAACTCCAGATCCACCTCGGTGTGGAGATCCATCGCGAATCCCAATCCGAGTAATGCTATACTGCAGGCAGTCCGCTGCAATCATTATCACAGACCCCACTTCGTCAGTCGAGAGCCAACCATCTCCGCCTGACGGAATTATGTCCTCTAGGTAAGAATCAAGGTCTTCCCTGATGTCATCAGCTAGAGTCCAGTTTATCCAAGCCTTCGCCTCGACTTCCGCTGTCTTCCAATCGTCCTGAATGCGTATATCGAAAATCGCCTGGTCATAGATGAACATGTCCTCGAATGTGATTGACCCGCATTGTTCCTCAATTGAACCACCCCCTCCAAACTGATACATGCTCATTCCTTCACCATTCAAATCGTCACTTGGAATAATAGGGGAATAATATGATGCAATCATCAATAAAACGAGGATGAATGGAGTCACTCGTGCTCTGACCATAGCATCCACCGGCCCGTTCTGGATGCTAAAGAACATGATAGTATCGGAAAAAAAGTCCATGCTAGTAGATTTGAAGAATTCTCCCTCTCCAATCGAAGAGAAGTAATTCATCCGAGAGGCCCCGTCCGAATCCAACTATCATGCTGCCTGATTTTCCCACATATTCTTCTTCCCAAACACCATCCTCGTTCCTCAGAATCCAAATTGAACCAGAGCAGAAATCACCATACAAGTAACCGTCATTGAGGATCTCAGGCCCCCAACTCATCCAGAAACCTCCCGTTATTGAGCAATCACCACCCTCATGCGAATAAGCAACAATTGGATCGACTAAACTTTCGTTATGGTTCAGAACTTGATCCTCACATCCATCCTTACTCAATACATAGCTTCCTTCATTTACTGGCCAGCCAAGATTCTTTTGAGAGTCGATTTGTACTATGTTTACTTCCTCCCAGCATCCTTGTCCAACATCGGCAATCCACAATCTACCCATCAAATCTAGATCGAACCTCCAAGGATTTCGTAGTCCATAGTGAAGAACGAATGGATCCCCAATTGGCTCTTCGATCACCGGAATTATTTCTCCATCAACAAATGAGAAGAGATAAATCGAGCCTAGGGGGGTGCCTGGGTCTTGTCCATTGCCATTTGGATCAAAACTACCCCCTCCATCACCCACTCCCCAAAGAAATTGGTCATTCCCGATACTCAATATATGTCCACCATTATGGTTTCTGAATGGTTGCTCAATTCTAAATAAAATCTGCAGTGTAGTCAGATTTATCCTTCCGTCGTTTTCTTCCTGAGCATATGCTAGAACGAGATCAGACTTGTTCGGACCATCACAAGATCCATCCTCCACATAGGAAAAAAGAATATTCCCGGTCTCTTCGAAACTCCCTCCAAAGGCAATTCCAAGCAAGCCCTGCTCCATATGGCACCTGCTCACAATGCTGCTCATATCTGCTACTTCTTTGACAACTGAACCGTCCCACGATCTGATGAATCCAGACAACTCGACAATCCAAATTTCACTCCTTATCGGGTGTTTGATTGACATTATTGGATCAGAAAAACCACTCAAATAATCTGAGCAATTTAACTCGAAACTGTCCTCGAAAGAACACTCATCTGCTATTGGTTCTGGCCACTGGAAATCCCCTTCACTGGATGTGCATCCTGTAAGTGCCGGAGAAGTGAGAAGAACTGCCAAGGCAATTACTCCAAACCTCATTTTTTTCACACTAACCTTCTAGATACGCCTGTATCCCTGGAACGTTTGAAACAGCGGATGAGTAAGTTCCTAGATGTTCATCTCCCGTTCTAGCCACCATTCCCGCGGTATTGAGAACATCATTCAGAATTTCTCGCCCTTCACTATCATCATCAAGAGCTAGCAACGCATCTTGAATTGCCAGCATTGTCTCTCCATCCATCTCCGATGGATCGTACATTACTGGGTGGCTTGGCGCCTGTCCGAAAGATGGAAGCATGACTATCTCATCTCTGTCTAGGCACCAATCAGGACCATCTGGTACGCCGTCTTCGTCTTCATCGCAGTATAGACGGTATGCCGTGTCCTTAACTAGGGCTATATCACCATGACCAGTCATCATGCACTTTAGGGCCCCTTTGTAGCCTGAGTATTGAGTCCCCCCTTCGGGAATTTCCGAATCCTCGTGAAAGAAATTAGTAACCGTTGCCCTCAATGATTCAATTTCTTGCGGATCCCCGATGACTTCAGCATAACCATTCCCGATGAGGTATCCCATTGGAATTAGCATTCCTGCACTCTTTAGCCAGCCAGTGTGGCATGATTTCTTTCCCTCCATCAGCGCAAATGGGTCAGTATCAGGATCATCATCTAGGAAAGCCTCCGCAATTTCTGAGTCTTTCTTTACCCATGCGGCTGCATTGTAGTAGGTCCTTCCATCAGGCTTCTTTTCTACAGCGACTACATCAAGGTCATACACCTTGTATCCCAACCACCCTGCTGCACCATCCACCATTGCAATTTCCGCGTTCCCATTAGCAACTGCCTCTATCGCTGCAACCTCATCAGATACGGGATAAACCACCACTTTCTTGCCTGTTAGTTCACTAAGTTTGTCGGCCATTTCTTGGGGGTTAGCCTCCCAAAATAGGTATGTGTCTTTCACTTCATACGCTATTCTGATGCAATCCTCATCATCTCCGCACTCATCGTAATCCACTGTAAATATTGCCCAAAATACTGCAGCCGACACAATGATCCCGACTACTGCAACCGGCACCGCTCTACCTTGGAATGCTTCTCTGATCCTTTCTCCAAATGAATCCATTATTCGGTGCGAAATACCTATTGGTCATAAATTTAGGGCTACCTAAATGTCAAAAGTACCATCTATCCCCAAATGTCTGTGTCAGTGCTAGTTGGTATTAGAGAACTGGAAGTTGGGTTCCACAAATCTAGACCTCTTTTATCCATCGAAGATTTGCAAGTCAATCCTGGTCAAGTACTCTCAATCACAGGTCCCTCTGGCATTGGCAAGACATCTCTGCTGAGAACCATAGCAGGACTGATGAGTCCACTTTCAGGTACAGTAAACGTTTGTGGAGCAATGCTTCCAAAGAGACCAGAGCGCGGTTCTGTAGGGTATATTCCCCAAAGACTAGGCCTAGTAAGACACTCTAGCGTTTGGTCCAATGTAATGCTAGGTTCGAGAGCAGGAAACTCTAGGCCATTGGCACGAAATCAGGCAAAAATTGCTATTGAGGCCATGGGACTGACAGAGAAAATAAACGAACCTATCAAACGACTCTCTGGCGGGCAGCAGAGGAGAGTTGCTACCGCAAGGACACTGGCACAGCGTCCAAGAATTATCTTGGCCGACGAATTCCTCAGTGAGTTAGACGAAGAAACCTCCGAAAGAGTGGTTAAAGCGGTCCTAGAATATGTTCGGTCAAGCGAGTCAGCAATGATTCTAGTTGAGCACGACGTCTCGAGAGCAAGGGAGATTTCGGACCGTCTTCTTGTGATAGACGATGGTAGGTTAAATCCATTCATCAGTGATACTTCGATCGTGGAGGTGGAGAATTGACAAAGATTGACCGAGATTTAAGGGAATTAATAGCCTCTATTTCTATACTGCTTCTTGGTTTCTGGATTATTGTAAAACTAACTTCGGGCCTAGTTTGGGACTGGAATGGATGGCGAGTAATCGAGCCCCAGTCTTATCCACCATGTGAAGCAAATCGAATCTTTCAGTTCACTTGCTCTACAGCTTGGATCGGGATGTTGGAAACCATAAAGATTGCAATTCTTGCGACTTTCTTTGGGATGATAATTTCATTGCCAATGGGTCTCTTGGGCTCCAGAAACCTATTTCCCCAGTACATTACGTATCCTTCGAGAGCATTGATTTCTGCTTGCAGGAGCCTTCCTAGCCTTATTTGGGCCATTATTTTCGTTATTATGGTAGGTCTAGGTCCTAGGGCAGGAATCATGGCAATGACGATTTACACTGTTGGCTATCTCGGGAAAATGCAGTATGAGGCCATAGAGGGTATGAATAGCACACCTCTAGAGGCCGCAAATGCGATGGGGCTAACAAAGGGCGAAATATCGTTAGGAGTTGTCATTCCAGAAACTGCAAATCATTTGATCGCTCAGGCAATTTTCATGTTTGAATACAATGTTAGGTCTGGAACTGTAATAGGAATTGTTGGTGCAGGAGGTATTGGTTACTACATCAATCTATATCTGAAGTTTCTACAATATGACAAGGTTGCAGCCTATCTAGTAATCATATTCATCGTTGTAATGCTAATCGATCTTGTGTCGATATACCTTCGATCATTCTTCACTGACGAGTCCGAAAGCACTAGGCCTACTTGGTCTAGTGTATTCCTTCCTACTAGTCGAGAAGTTGGAAAACTGCTAGAATAAGGCCTCAGTAGTTGGCTACGATTCTGATAGCCCCCCCATCGTAGAAGATCTGGATGTGATCCTTGGCCTTGATAGTAAGTGACGCCAAGGCCTCGTAAACTTCCTTCTCTTTAACCTTGAACGCCTCTGCGGCTCTTTTCGTCGACCATGCCACTTCAACGAAGTCAGAAGCTGAAATCCAATTCAGAAGCCTGGCCTCGAAATCAGTCAAGTTTCCAGCCACCATTATTCGTCCGAATGAGCCTGAGGAAATCAAGACTACCCCGATTCGTCTGAGAAAGGGAAGACATAACATACAAAGCATCAATTCTTGGTGTATTTTCATGAAGAGAGCGGATCCTCATCTGGTTGATCTGGATCGTCCCCTTATTAGCCGTGGATTTTGGTTTATTTTCGGCTTTATTTCGATGTCCATTGGCATAATTGGAATCGTGGTACCGGGCCTTCCAACCACTCCTTTAATGATTCTTGCAGCGGCCTGTTTCGCCAAATCAAGCCAGCGTTTCTATAATCTAATAATAAACAACAAGATGTTTGGCCATCATGTCAAGAATTACCGCGACGGAAGAGGGATACCTAAGCGAAGCAAACCACTGATTCTCATCACACTATGGGTTTTCGTCCTCTTTGCAGTATTCTACGCCATTCCTGAAGAAGTAGTTATTTCTAGGGTCTCAACCCTTGCACTAGCCTTTGTTGGAACATTTTTCATTTTGCGTATACCGAGTTTTGAGAATTAGCAAATCTCTTTCTTATTAGTTTGGAAAAACCAGCGATCCATTCTCTGTTTTCATTAAGACAACTGACTAATGAAAAATCTCCTCCACCATTTTCTTCGTAGTGCTCACGAACCTCCATGTCCAACTCTTCAAGAGTCTCCAGTCCATCTACAAGAAATGAAGGAGACACAATAACAACATCCTCTCCTTTTGTTGCAATTCCTTCGATTGCTGTCAATGTTGAAGGTTTCAGCCACTTCGCTGGACCCAATCTACTCTGATAACTTATTGACCACTCATTTTCCGAAAGACCCAGCTTCCCAACTACTGCCTTTGTCGTCTTGTTGCATTGGTGCGCATAGCACATCTTGTTGTTCTCTGAAGATTGCAAACAACAAGAGTCCACCTTCTGACAATGCGAACCCGATTTATCCATTCTCTTTACGTGGGATAATGGCAATCCATGGTATGAGAACAATAGGTGCCCCCCGTCCTTTAAATGTGGCTTTATCAATTCAACTAGTGGGTCAATGAATTCCGGCTCATCTTCAAAACTCCCAAGCTCAATAATTTCCGGACTCCACCCAATCTCATTTAATTGACGAAGTGCCTCCTTAATCGATGATTCTGTAGTAGCTTGGGCATACTGAGGGAACATTGGTGCCAGCATTATTTCCTCAACTCCCTTTGCCCTAAGTTTCTCCAATGCATACCTGATGCTGGGATTCCCGTATCTCATACCAACTTCACACTCCATGTCAATTAGTGACTCTTGAAGCTCTTCAGCCATCCTGAGGGTAATAACCCGCAGGGGCGAACCATCTTCCATCCAGATGCTTTGGTATCTTGGCGCAATCTTCTTTGGTCTAGTCCTGAGTATAATTCCCCTGACGATTAGTTGTCTGATGATGTAGGGTATGTCTATGACATCAGGATCTAATAGAAACTCTCTGAGGTAACTCCTCACCGAATCAACTGTAGGTTGATCGGGGGTACCGATGTTCATCAACAAGACCCCCCTTTTCTTCACGAATTAATTCACGAGGAATAGGGTATTAATTCTAATCTATTGAAAATATCTCATAGTTTTTCTGAATATTTTGAAAATCAACAGGCTTAGTGGAAAATGGATGAAATTTAGGGAGATTTAGGGTTACCTAAAAATTATAAGAAGAACGCTCTGCGGAGATTTAGGGTTACCTAAAATGAGTGGAAAACTACTGAGCTTAATGATGACAATACTGATGATGACTTCAGCCCTTGCAGGGTGTGCAGGAGACGACGTTGACCTGGATACAGAGGATGGGGGCTATGAATACGCCTCTAATGTGGATAACCACCGTATGCTAATGGGTGACGTCTGTGATATCAAGGACCTCTCCGGTGCCTACGACTGGGCGGGCGTCAAGGATATCTATTCTAACGGCGAGCACGCTGAGAAGAGTGACGGATCCTACAGAACTCTAGAGGGCTTTGCCTCAGCTTCTGGGAAGAATCATGCATACGACTCCTACTACGGGGCCGACGGATCGTGGGACGTATTCGTATCAGCTGCAATCGATGGCACCGGAGCATTCGCAGGCGAATCTGACACAGTAAGGGACCAGGCGGTCGAGAAGGGAATCCAGAACGGAGTCATGACCGCATACGCAATCCACGAGCTAAACGCCGCCATAATCAAGGCGGAGGCTGGAAACTGGGGCACCAACGATGCACAGCATGCATGGGACGAGGGCTGGGCATTCTACCACGGACCCGATGATTCTAACCACGACTACGACGGTTGCGGACCATATGCTACTGCCAACAAGAGGGCCGGAAACTTCGGAACCGCCAACTCTGACGGTACAGCAGCAACCAATGTCGCTACACTAGCGGCAATGAATGCCGGCCTCGCGGCAATGCAGGCTGAGGACATGCAAGGGTTGGTCGAAGCTCGAGACGAGGTCCTCAAGAACATCGTAATCGTTTACTCACAGGCTTCTGTCAGATACGCATCAAAGATGACCGATGACCTAGCCGACGGAGATACCAATGATTACGACAAGCATCAAGCGGAAGGTCATGCTTTCTACAGGGTAATAGAGGCATATGTTGCCGAGCACACCTCGATATGCTACAACATGGTCTCTCACAATGTCTCATCGGACAGTTCCCAGGACTCTTGTGAGGGCTATGCTTGGTACGAGAACCACAGTATGGGTGGTCAGACCTACACTGGCTGCTACAACATAGTTTCCCATCAGACCACCGATGACGATCAGCCAACCTGTGAGGCGTATGGGTGGAATGCTAACTACTACTCCGACAAAATCGTGGCCATGTTCGACCTAACCAACAATGGCGATGCTTCCGCAGACTACGAGGCTGACATCAGAGCCTGGCTACAGCCCGCATGGGATCACTACGGAATTACCGCAACAGACATCGGAACACTCCAATAATTTGGATACGTTGGCGGGGGGGCATCACCTGACGGCATCATTTTCGGTTTAATCAAACCGCCCCCCGTCAACAACCCATGAAAATGACTAGTGGATTAGTAGTAACTAATAAGAGAAGATATTTCGATTTATTATGTCAGTCAAAAAGTCAATAATCCCGCCTATATTTTTCTCACTAATTCTTTCCAGTGCATTGTTTTCAGGCTGCTTAGAAAACAACCACGAAAATAACAAAGTAGACGAAATTTCTTTTTCAATAGCTTTCTTAGTAGATGAAAGATTTCTTGAAGCACCATATGATCCAGAATACTTGGCAAAGAAATTCTCTGATGAAACAATATTCGAAGTAACTGCATACGTTGTCGATTCCAAAGAGGCCATGATTGAATCCCTCCGCTTCGGGCATGTCGACTTTGCAATGATGGACGCGGCTTCTTCTTGGATGGGTTGGAGAAACTATGATCTCCAGACTTTAGTTGTTGACGAGGAAACTTACGGTCGAACTTACTATAATTCCAATGGATGGGTCAAGTCGGATAGCGACATAGCATCGTATTACCTAGACAACGATCCACTGACTGACCCGTTTTCATTGTTTGAAGGAAAGAAACCATGCCATACTGGGTGGTTTGAATCCATTGGCATGCTTCTACCAATGGGATTCCTTCTCGGATTGGGATACGCTAACGTTGTCGGTGACCCAAACGATATCGAGTCATTGGAGATAACAATCAATGATTTCCTAAGTGACGAACCACCAGTTCCAGAAGCAGGAACGAAGTACTATGGTTATAGTGGAGCCCTTCGATGCCTGTCTGATGGAACGGGAGATATTGCATTCTTACAGGACTCTACGGTAGAACTCTACTGTTCAGATGAAGATAATGAGAAGCCAGAATGGTGCCTACAGGAATCGGAATACACTGCTCTACCTACCTTTGGCAAATCTCCCAGTAATGCTTTGATGTACAATCCGGACTTTCTAGATCCAATAGTTTCTAAGCAGATTTCAGATGAGTTGGTTAGGCTGAGTGGAAATAGCAGCATGGATGAGTCATTAAGATCGCTTCTGGGAACTTCCGGTGTAGTCTCTGTAGAATCCGAGGAGCATCTGGGCGGATACTCGTCACTAGTATACAATATCCCAGGAATGCAGTCTTACTTCGAGGATCCAAGCGATCCAGCTTCCGTCAACTTGAGTGTCGATGAGATAATCATTGGAATCAATGGCCCTTTGTCAAACTCGAGCTCTCTATCATACGATTTTCTTGCAAAATCACTTGCGGAAGAAATGAGCATAGAGGTAGGAATCGTCCAATTTGATAATCAGTTGAGCCTCATTGAGAATCTTAGCGATGGCGAAATCGAGATCGCAATATTGGATGGAATTGGTGCATGGATGGCATGGAAGCAAAGCAATATGTCGGTCCTAGCTTCAATATTGGATATGGATGAGAAAGCATACTCCGAATCACTAGCAATCGTTCACTCAAACAGTGAAATGGCAATGGCGCTAAAGGACGACGAACAATATACTGATCCATTTTCCTTACTAATGGGAAAGGGACCATGCTTCCCATCGGGACTAGACTCATCAGAAACTCTAATGGTATTTAGTCACCTAGTTGGAGAAGAACTGATACCCTCGTCTAACGAATTAGAAAATATTTCAATCGAGGAGGATCTTCAATCATTCTTTAATGAAAACTCTACCTTCCCTGAACCCGGATCAATGTATCATGGGAACTCTGGAGCTCTACGTTGCCTCTCGGATGGATACGGCGAAGTTGCATTCATTACAAGCGATGGAGACGATGTCTTCTGTCAGGATGATGCCCTTCCATCCGAGGATCAATGGTGCTTGGATCCCGAACATTTCGAGCAGCTTACTTCACTGGGCAGATTACCCCATCCATCCGTGGCTTACGATCCTAGTGTTCTGGATATGGTATCCCGTACTTCTATTCTCAACTCCCTCCTTTCCCTAAATTCCGAGATTTTCCTAGAGAATTACACAACTCTAGGAAGAGAATATACCGGATGCTACGATTTTTCAACACACAAAGTTAACTCATCAATGCCCAAGGAGGCTTGTGGTTCAGAGATTTTGTCTAATGCCCTGGGCTCATCTGGATTTTCCAGGACCAATTCTCAGAGGCACCTGGGTTCCTTTTCCGAAGTAATTAGATACGTACCAAACAGCATTCTGAACGATTACTGCAAAGCTAGAGATCAGAATCTAGCCATCTGATTTGTATGACTCAACCATTTCTCTGACCGCTTGCTCGATCTCTATATCACCATCAAGGATTCTTCCCAGTGTTCTGAGGAACGGTGTTTCATATCCCATTTTTTCTGATCTATCTAGGAACATTCTCGTAGCCCTGACGCCTTCAGCGACCATGTGCATCTCAGATAGCGCCTGATCCAGTTCCATACCTGCCCCCAACTTCTCCCCCAGTGTCCTATTCCGGCTCCTTGGACTGGTGGCAGTGACGTATAGATCACCTATTCCCGCGGGACCGAAGGCCGTGTTTGGATCAGCACCCATCATACCCAGAAGGGCAATTCCCTCGCTGTATCCCGAAAGGACAAGTGCCGCCTTTAGGTTGTCTCCGCCAATTGTATCCTTCAGGCCGTCCACGAGGCCACAAGCAAGGGCAACGCAGTTCTTGTAGGCACCCCAGAGCTCCGCACCCATTGGGTCACTCGCGGGAGTTAGGATCAAGGAGTCGGTCGAAAGTCTTCCAGCGATCCTATCAGCGACCCCCATGTCGTGACAGGCAACCAGGGCGTTCGTAATCACTCCCCGAGCAACCTCCGGTGCTATTGTCGGCCCAGTCATCACAACAACTGTGTTACTCTTGCCCGAATTGGCCAACCTCCTCTCTATTGCATCTGAAATCATTCCTGAGCCACCTTCCTCTTCAGGTGCGAGACCCTTTGCGAGGTCAATCAGCAGATGCGAGGGCCTCAGATGGGGAACTATCTCATCGACAACGTCCAGAATAACCGAGCTTGGCAGCGCAAGAACAAGAATCTCGCAGTCTTCCACGAGGTCCTCGATATCCATGGTGCACTGCAGTTCAGGGATCTTGTATCCTGGGAGGTACTTTTCGTTCTCACCCCTTTCCATCATTCCTTCGTACACATCTTTCTCTATCGTCCAACCCATCACGTTATGCCCGTCTTTGCACCAAGCTAGTGCTAGGGCAGTACCCCAATTACCCAGGCCTACAATACCTATTCTTGCCATAATTGCCGTCTCCGTGGCACCAGAGACTGGTTATGACCCTATGGGGGAGTATCGGGGCCATGCGTTGCCTTCTTGATGGGGAATAATGCCGCCCGATTCAAGCAGGGGTACCCGAGTGGTCAAAGGGGCTGGGTTTAGGTCCCAGTGCGTAGTGCTTCGCAGGTTCGAATCCTGCCCCCTGCACCAATCTCCATCAGTCAGTTGCGCTGCATTGAAGTCGTATACGAAGAGCAGGAAGGCTGAGCAGGGGTACCCGAGTGGTCAAAGGGGCAGCGTTCAGGTCGCTGTG
>CEUS01284516.1_pt1 | contig 11757 bp, 8 predicted proteins | sample 427031 | NCBI WGS metagenome assembly CEUS01 (sample SAMEA2622837, study PRJEB7988) | marine metagenome | biome: marine biome (ENVO:00000447); feature: marine epipelagic mixed layer (ENVO:xxxxxxxxx); material: "saline water (ENVO:00002010), including plankton (ENVO:xxxxxxxx)" | depth 140 m | reverse complement strand
CAAGCATAAACCTTCAATTGTACAGACGCAACTTTGTTGGAGCATACACTCCTGAACTTGCGATTAGTCATGTTTTCATTCAACACCTTGCTACATCAGTGGCCCATCCGTATGCTGCAGGCAATAACAATATTTAAGCGAGCAACATTTTTTGGGGATAGGTGAAAGATGCCATCAGAAATAGAAACTGTGCTTCGACCGGCGTTCAAACGTGCAGATGCCTTCAATAATGATTTGGATGCCTTGGAACATGCTTTAGACTTGTTCATCGCACAATATCTTCAAGCACTTATGCGAGCCAAAACTGTGGAGCAGGCCCAGCGAGCGTGGAGTGCGTATTACAATTATCTCGTAGCACCAACGACAAGAAGAAAAAAATTCGAATTAAATGATTCTCAAGCCGATTTAGTAATTTCAAGTATCCAGGAGATCATTCGAAGCCTGAATGATGGAGATGATGCTCAAGATTGATAGCGAACTTGGTCAATGAGGTGTGGACTACGAGAATTCCCGTATGACAATGTTCTGTTCTCTTCTTGGACCAACCGACAAAAGGTCAATAGGTGCACCAATAATTTCTTCTAGGCGATTAACATAGTTCTTTGTTAGTTCAGGTAAATCTTGGAAATTATTGATGTTACTTGTTGGTCCTTTCCATCCTGGTAATTCTTCGTATATTGGTTTGCATTTTTCTAAGGTGGCGGGATCCGAGGGCGGATAAAGCAAAGGTTCGCCATCAAGTTCATAATGTGTACAGATCTTGATTTTTTCTACATCATCTAGTACGTCAAGCCTTGCTATCGCTGCTGACGTAAAACCGTTCACTAGAGTTGCGAGGCGGGCCATTGGGCCATCAAACCAACCACAAGATCTTGGTCGACCTGTGGTTGCGCCATATTCTCCAGCTTTTTCTCGTATAAGCGCATCGAAGTCAGGTTCCATAAGTGTTGGGAATGGCCCTGCGCCAACTCTGGTGCAGTACGCTTTAAATATTCCGACGACATGATCAATATTGGATGGATTAATACCTGTGCCTTGGTAGGCACCTCCAGCGCCGGGATGAGAAGACGTGACATACGGATATGTACCGAAATCAAGGTCAAGCAGCGCGCCTTGCGCTCCCTCAAGTAAGATTGATTTTCCTTGTTGAATAGCCTCATGGATGACGAGTTCTGTTTGTACGATATGAGGGGCTATTCGCTGCGATATTTTCGACAGATTCTCATACAATTCATCTTCCGAAATCGGTGCAGTTTCATATACTTTCGTTAGCAACGAGTTGACGTAATTGAGAGGTGCCTGGAGCTTGTCACGGAGAGTTGTCAGATCCTTGAGATCTCCCGCTCGAATACCTCTCCTAGCGGTTTTATCGACGTATGCGGGTCCTATACCTCGCAAGGTAGTTCCTATCGCGTTATCCCCTCTACGACCTTCTTCTAGGGAATCTAGTAATTTATGATACGGCAAAACGATTTGTGCTCGGTCACTGATTAGAAGCCGTTCGGGAGTTACATTTAGAAAATCTAAATTGTCTAACTCTTCGAGCAAGGATTCAGGGTCAAGGGCCACACCATTACTAATCACGCAGGTAGCGTTTGTATTAAAAATGCCGACGGGTACTAAGTGAAGCCGAAATTCTCCATGCTCGTTGACAACCGTATGGCCCGCGTTAGCTCCCCCTGAATATCGCACTATCATTTGTGCTTTTCCTGACAAGAGATCAACAATTTTTCCCTTGCCTTCGTCTCCCCATTGGGCGCCAATTATGGCTATCGCTACCAAGTTTTTCTCCCTTGATAATTAAATTAGATCCAAAATTCATCCTCGAGGGGGTACTACATCCACAGGAGGCAAAATATTTTAAGATACTATCTGACCAGTGATTGCGGATCAAAAATCCTCGCGAGTATAACAGACAGATAAATCATGAGGAAGTGGCTGAATGTCAAAGCGTTGCGTAGGCTTATGGATAATTCGGTTGGGAATGGTATTTAATTGCCTTGTTGTATCAACCTTGATTTAGATGGCCAACTTGTTTTTGGTGTATTAGGTTAGTCTACGTTGTTTCGCTCTAATCCTTATGGCTTGCGTGCTATAATTCCGCTGGGTTTAATATGTTCACATAGGTGGAGATGTATGAATTGGACTGGTGAAATAGCGATCTTCTCTGGAAATGCGCATAAGCGTCTTGCGCAAGCAGTTTCTGAATCTTTGAGGGTTTCCATTGGCGCAGTCGAGGTGTTTCAATTTTCCAATGAAAACATTTTTGTAAGGTATCTAGAAAATATTCGACATAGAGATGTTTTTATAATCCAACCACACGCAAGGCCCGTGAACGATAGCATCATGGAGCTGTTAATCATGATTGACGCCGCCAAGCGTGCGTCGGCAGGCCGAGTTACTGCTGTGATCCCCTACTATGCTTACGGGCGCACCGATAAGAAAGATCAACCTCGTGTCCCGATCACGGCCCGATTATTAGCGGATTTAATTACAACGGCGGGTGCTGATCGTGTTTTGACCATGGATTTACATGCCGGACAGATCCAAGGATTTTTCAACATACCAGTCGATGAGTTAACTGCGTTGCCCTTGCTATCAAAGTATCTCCTATCAGGAAGAGACGATAGGCAAGATTACGTTGTTGTAGCCCCTGATGAAGGTACTGTTAAGCGGGCTCGTAATTTGGCTTACGAATTGGATGCTCCTTTAGCAATTATTGAAAAAAGACGTGTAGGTAATGATGAGAAAGTAGAAGCACGCAATGTCATTGGCGAGGTTTCTGGGAAGAACGCAATACTAGTTGATGATGAAATCGATACGGGAGGATCGATGGTTGCAGCGATTGAAGTGTTACGGTCTCATGGGATTGCGGACGTTTCCTCAATGGTGACTCATCCTGTTCTTTCAGGTAATGCTTTGGATCGTTTGTCTCAAGCAGGGCTGAAGGAATTGGTTGTGACAGATACGTTGCCCGTTGATAATTCTGCGACGAATGGCATCAAATTACGCACAGTTTCAGTCGCTTCATTGTTGGCTGAAGCTATATCGCGAATTCACTCTGGAGAATCTATTGGGGATCTTTTTTCATGACGTGTTTTCGTGTCTTGATACGTTCTGGAATAGTGGTTGGTAATTAGTGATGCTTGGGAGTATGTTCCGGTTTTTTTAGAAGGATAGATATGTTAAAGAGGATTGGTTCTCTTTTAGGGGGATCCCAAGATAGAAGCATCAAAAAGTTGTCGAGCTTGGTCGATGAAGTAGATGCTTTAGAACCAGATTTTGAAAAACTTCCGGATGATTTGTTGTATGCCAAGACGACTGAATTTCAATCTCGATACAAGAATGGCGAGCACCTTGATTCACTTTTGCCTGAAGCATTTGCAACGGTCCGCGAAACTGCCAAAAGAATGCTTGGTCAGCGCCATTATCGAGTCCAGATTATGGGTGGCATCGTACTGCACCAAGGCAAAATAGCCGAAATGAAAACTGGTGAGGGCAAAACTCTTGTATCTACTCTAGCAGTTTATCTTAATGCCTTAACGGGTGATGGCGTACATCTGGTCACAGTGAACGATTATCTTGCACGCCGCGATTGTCAGTGGATGGGTCCCATATATAACGCATTGGGTTTGACGGTTGGATGTCTTCAAAATGAAGGATCATTTCTTTTTGGTATGGCATCTGATGGTGAGGCTGAGTTAGAAGCTGCACATCGTTCAGATGTTTATTCAGCTGATGTTGTTTATGGCACGAATAGCGAATTTGGTTTTGATTATTTACGAGACAATATGGCGCTGGAAAAAGATTCTATGGTACAGAAAAAGATTTCATATGCCATTGTGGATGAAGTAGACAATATACTAGTGGATGAGGCCCGAACTCCCTTGATTATCAGCGGTCCCTCAGATCAGCCTGATCAAACGTATTATAAATTTGCTGATATTGCCCGCTCATTAGACTTAGAGATGGATTATGTGCCGGACGAAAAAGCACGGAGTGTTGCTCTAACAGATGCTGGTATTACCCATATTGAAACTTCACTTGGAATTTCGAACTTGTACGCTCCAGAAAACTATCGATTAACACATTATGTTGAAAACGCACTCAAAGCAGAAGTTTTTTACCTAAGAGATCAACAGTATGTTGTTCAAGATGGGAAGGCAACGATTGTCGATGAATTTACAGGAAGATTAATGACCGGGCGGCGTTTCGGGGAAGGATTGCATCAAGCGATTGAAGCAAAAGAGGGATTGCAAATCCAACAGGAAACCATAACTTTAGCGACGATTACTTTGCAGAACTACTTTCGATTATATGACAAATTGTCCGGGATGACGGGAACCGCAATCACCGAATCTGAGGAGTTTTGGAAAATCTACGGGTTAGAAGTGCTTACCATCCCGACGAACAAGCCTCTGATGCGAGAAGACCTCTCCGATACTATCTACTTGAACGAGAAAGAAAAATATACTGCGGTAGCTGATGCAATAGCGGATTTGCATAAAACTCGGCGACCAGTTCTCGTAGGGACTGTTTCTGTTGAACGATCTGAACAGCTGGGGAAGCTGTTGAAAGAAAGAGGTGTGGAGCATCAAGTCCTGAATGCTAAATTCCATGAGCAAGAAGCTGAAATTGTTGCTCAAGCAGGCCGTCTTGGCGGTGTGACAGTAGCAACAAATATGGCTGGTCGAGGCACAGATATCATTTTAGGCGGTAGTCAAGAAAAAAGAGATCCCGGGGAATGGCAAAACGAACACGATGAAGTCATTAAACTTGGAGGGCTTTACATTATTGGCACTGAGTTACATGAATCTCGTAGGATTGATAACCAGTTGCGTGGCCGTGCAGGCCGGCAAGGTGATCCCGGGACATCGGTTTTTTATGTGGCACTTGATGATGAATTAATTCGTAGATTTGGTGGGGATCGTGTACGTGGGCTCTTGAATTGGGCTGGTGTTGAAGAAGGTGAGGCTATTGATAATCGAATGGTGCGCAAGGCATTTGAAAATGCACAAGTGAAAGTTGAAGCACACAACTTTGAAATTAGAAAACATCTTGTTGAATATGACGATGTGATCAACACTCAGCGGGACGTGATTTATGAACAGAGATTCAAGGTTCTAGATCAAACTGATGTTCATACAAATATTAAGATGATGATTGATAAGTCTGTCGCAGATATTGTGGATGACTACCTTCCTGATTTGCGTCCAGAAACATGGGATCTTGAAGGTCTACTAGTTTCAATACAGAATTTATTTGGCGCTACTCCAGAATGGGCCAATTATGAAGCAATGAATTTGATGAGCCAAGACGAGATTATTGACCAGTTAAATCAATTCGCTACTGAATTATATGCCAACCGTGAAGACGATAATGGTTCTGAGGTGACTCGGGATATAGAGCGGGTTATTTCCTTGCGAACAGTTGATAGTCATTGGATCGAACATTTAACCGTGATGGACATGATGCGTCGTGGAATTGGTTTAGAAGCTGTAGCGCAGCGAGATCCCTTAGTCGCTTATCGTATGGAAGCGCACAGGATGTATCAAGAATTGCAAGAGAATATTCAGCACTCGATTGTCCGGAACATGTATCACGTTTCGGTTGTGGGACAGAAAATAGATCAGCAAATGGATTCTCCATTAGCCCAGCATCAAAGAAATAGTAGTGGCGAAGCACCAATCGTAGCAAATCAACCTGCAGGTGACAGCCCTAGTGTTCGTACGGTTACCCGAACACAAAAGAAAATTGGTAGGAATGAGAGTTGTCCGTGTGGCAGCGGTAAGAAATATAAAAATTGCCATTGGCCGGAGGCTGTCTAGTTCCCCAGAGGTGGAGCTATGTTGAATTTGCATCACTACTTAAACAGCACTACGTATTTAGTGCGCTTAATTGAGTGTTCCAAAGATGTTGGTAATGGTTCTATGGAACTTGGCGGATTGGTACTGAAATGACTACGTGGAATTTCGGTGGGGATGATCAATCTGAGATTTCTGCAACTTCCATTGCAGAGGATCACTTCCGGCGATCTCTAGAAGAACAAAAGAATTGGTATATTACGCTTCTAGAATCTGCGGCGTTATGGTCTGTTCCTGAGGAACGTTATCAATCACGACAATATAAATATTTGATTGGTGGCGAAGCGTTTGATTTGTATACCTTGGGAGAGCGTCTCTACAATTCGATTGATGATCCTGAATTGAAAAATGCCCTGCCAGAAAATGAAATAGTCGCGTTTCTTTTCTTTGGTGAGCCGCCTATAGATTTGGAAGCCGACATTTTCGCGGAAATTTTGGGTTCTAGCAAATATTCTGCCTATCTGAACTATTGGTACGGCGTGATGGTTGAGGAGGCATTACAAGCTGCAGTGACTGGTGAAATAGCGAAAGCGAAGTCAGGGTTTCTAGCGTCAGACATTTCTTTAGTGAATGCTACCTTTTTGAGGCTATATGAACTGGATTGGAACACATTGTTTTCCAAGTTTCGTGCGTCCTCAAGGATCCCTCGAAACGCTAATTCTTCCTTGGTCGAAATGAAAGATTTTATGTATTGGCTGTTCAGGTGGAGAATCAAAGAGAGTGAGCCGGCTCGAGTTGCGAGTGACACGCGGAAGGGGATAACTAAGTTGGATGCTTTGCGTAGTTTAAGCCGCCAGGGTGCCCTTGCGAGAGATCAGAAACGTAAGATTGTTGAGATGAACAATATGGATACCACTGATCAATTCTTACGCGGTTTCGGTTCCTATTCAAAACGAGTAGGACTTTATTCAACTGAAAAATAGGATTACATCTTGGAGCGCATTAGCACGAAATGTTTGACAGGCAAGGCCTACGCTTTATAAAGTACTTGGAATGACGGTGACGGAGAAGAGTACGAGAATAAACTCAAGTATAGCGAGCCTGGTTTGGTGCGAGCAGGTGTTGAGCATCTCTGAATATCCCTCCTGAGTCGCTATTCGAAAGAGAGAATAATGAATCGTTCCCCAATGTCTCTTGATTAGGTTTAGCCGGATTCCTTCCGTTATCAAGGTGCGACACATGGTTGTGAATGTCATTAGTGTCATATAGTTGCCCTAACGAATGTTTGGTGAAAAGGGTGGTATTGCGGGTAAAAACCCGTCCCTTTGGGGCGGGTTTTTTTTGTGAGAATTTAGCGTGTAATTAGTAGGAGTTAAAAATGGGTTTTGAGCCGGTGTCGAGTAAGGTGGATTTTCCTGGGTTAGAGAATGATGTTCAGGAATTTTGGCGCGAACACAACATTTTTCGAAGGACGTTAGATGAACGACAGGGAGCTCCTCTGTTTACTTTTTTTGAGGGACCTCCAACCGCCAATGGTCGCCCTGGGATACATCATGTTTTGTCACGAGTATTTAAGGATATTATCCCGCGATTCAAGACAATGCAGGGTTTTTACGTTCCCCGTAAGGCAGGTTGGGATACACATGGTTTACCAGTTGAACTAGAGATAGAAAGAGAATTAGGCCTAAAAACCAAACAAGATATTGAATCATTTGGGATTGCCGAATTCAATGCTAAATGTCGTGAAAGCGTTTTCAGGTATGTAAAAGATTGGGAAGAACTTACACAGCGAATCGGCTTCTGGCTTGATTTGGATGATGCATATGTGACGTTCAAAAATGAATATGTAGAGTCTTTATGGTGGATTTTTAAACAACTATGGGATAAGGATTTAGTCTACAAGGATTACAAAGTGACGCCTCATTGTCCAAGGTGCGACACTTCTTTAAGTTCACATGAGGTTGCGCAGGGTTATAAAGATGATACTCCTGATCCTTCTATATTCGTTCGATTCTCGCTTCTCCAAGATGAGCACACACGTAAATTGAACTTAGGTAACGATAACATTGTTACGTCACTGCTAGTGTGGACAACAACACCATGGACATTACCGGCAAATGTTGGACTAGCAGTTTCCGCAGAATCAAATTATGTGTTGGTTGAAGGTGATTTCGGGAATGGTTCTGAGCAGCTTGTAGTAGCAGAAGCTCTTTTGGATACGATTTCAGATTATGAATACAGCATTAGGCAGACCATAAAAGGAGAGCAATTGGTTGGTTTCAGGTACACACCCTTATTCACTCCAGAACCTGTGGAGAATGCTTACCGAGTTATCGCGGCTGATTTTGTTTCAATGGATGATGGTACAGGAATTGTTCATGTCGCTCCCGCTTACGGTGCGGAAGATCTAGAAGTGGGTCGTCGTGAAGGATTACCAGTGTTGCATACCGTCCATCAAAATGGAGTAATTATGGACACTGTATCGAAGTGGGGAGGCGTTTTCATTAAGGAAGCGGATAGTGACATTATTGCTGATCTTCAAGAACGAGGGGTTTTGTATGAGCACGGGGTGATCAAGCACACTTATCCCTTTTGTTGGAGATGTGATTCACCTCTGATTTATTATGCAAAAGTTTCTTGGTATATTCGTACAACTGCTGCTCAGGAGCGACTTTTAAGTGGAAATGAAGAGATTAATTGGTATCCAGAGCATATCAAGCGGGGTCGTTTTGGAGAATGGCTGAAGAATAATATTGATTGGGCTGTATCTCGTGAACGGTACTGGGGTACGCCAATGCCAATTTGGACATGTGCAGCGTGTGAAAGGAGCGAATGTGTAGGTGGGATCTCTGATCTCAACGGTAAGGATCAGATTCAAGGTTTATCCGATGATTTAGATTTACATAGGCCTTATGTCGATAATGTCACATTTGCCTGTTCTGATTGCGGGGGACAAATGAAACGTGAATTAGAAGTGCTAGATGCCTGGTACGATTCAGGAGCAATGCCAGTAGCCCAGTGGCATTATCCCTTTGAGAATGAGTCGACATTTCAATCACAATTCCCAGCTGATTTTATTTGTGAAGCTGTCGATCAAACTCGGGGCTGGTTTTATACTTTGCATGCGTTATCTACGTTGCTTTTTGCACAGCCAAGCTACAAGAATGTTATTTCTTTGGGGCATATTCTGGACGAGAACGGCGAGAAGATGAGCAAATCACGGGGAAACGTTATTGAGCCGTGGGAAATCATTGATCAGCAGGGTGCGGATGCTCTTCGCTGGTATATGTACACAGCATCGGCCCCTGGTAATCCACGAAGATTTTCTTCAGCTCTTGTTGGAGAGTCAATTAGACGATTTATGTTGCCTTTGTGGAACGTTTACTCCTTTTTTGTCACGTACGCAAATATTGACGGGTTTGATCCAAAGGATCAAGTGCCTCTAGACCAACGCGCGCATCTAGATCGTTGGGTTCTATCAGAGTTGAACATTTTGATTCAAGACGTTACCGGTTTGCTTGAGGCGTACAACCCGACGGATGCGGCTCGACGTATTCAGTCATTTGTAGACGATTTATCCAACTGGTATGTTCGCCGTAGCAGGCGGCGCTTCTGGAAAAGTGAAAACGATCAAGATAAATTGGGAGCATATATTACCTTACATGAAGTTCTCGTTACCGTTTCGAAGCTTTTGGCTCCATTCACTCCATTTATTGCTGAGAAGATGTATCAGAACCTTGTATTCGTTGGAGATGACGGAGAGCACGACAGTGTACATCTTGCTGACTGGCCTGCAGTCGATGAAGAGGTTATTGATCGGGAGGTTGTATCTGATACTCAATTAGCAATCCAATTATCAAGTTTGGGCCGCGCTGCGAGGAGCAAAGCGAATATTCGTGTACGTCAGCCTTTATCCCATGTTTTTGTACTCACGTCTGGTACTTTGCAACAAGAGGCTGTCATTCGAGTTGCTGATCAGGTACGGGATGAATTGAATGTAAAAGAGGTTTCTTCAATTAGTGACCTGGCGAATTTCATTCAATATTTAGTTAAACCCAACCTTCAAATTCTCGGGAAGAAATATGGTCGACAATTAAAGGATATCGTAGAGGGAATCGAAAGCGCTGACGCAAACAAGATTGCAGAAGATGTTTTGGTCGGGAAGCAAATTCAGGTTGGGGCATTCATGTTATTACCAGATGAGATATTAGTGGAGGTGTCAGATAAGGAAGGATTTGTTTCATCGGTAGATGCGGGCCGAACCGTGATATTGGAAACACAGCTGTCAGAGGAATTGGTTTCAGAAGGATTGGCTCGAGAGGTCGTGCATCGTATTCAGACGATGCGTAGAGAAGCGGATTTTGATATTGCAGATCGCATTATTACCTATTATGGAGGGCATGAAGTTCTAACTGATGTGATTATGGAACATTCAACTTATATCTCTGAAGAAACATTGTCATCCGAACTCATATTGGCACCCCCGCCTGAAGAGGCTTTTTCGCAGCCGGTCAAGATTAATGATTTAGGTATTGAATTAGGTGTCAAAAAAATAGGTTGATACTTGGTTCGGTTCAAAAACGCACATTTTATTCTGAAGTTTGGCCATGATACGTGGTAAGAGTGATTACCCTGATGTGGATTCCAAGAAATTCTGGATTACATTTGCAAGCACTGAGGGTTGGTCATAAGCAATATCATGCACGGTCTCTTCAATCCAATGTAAATGAGCGTTGGGGATTCTGCTCATAGCTTCTTGGACACCTAGCATTTTTCGTGCTGCAAATTCTTTCTTCATTGTTTTTTGGGGACCCGCAGGAACAAGTAAGGTTGGGGATTTTATATCTCCAAAAATGTTTGATGCAGGGTTGTTCCACATCGAATAAAGTACTTGCTCGTGATTAGCAGGTTCTAAAATTTCGTCTACAGTGCCATCAGATTTTATTTTTACCATAGTCATGACTATTTGCTCTAGTTGGTCAGACCAGACATCAGTGAATTGTTTGCGTAGTGATGAAATATAACGTTCACGAGGACCGTAAATGTCTCGTGGTGATAGTCGCTCTTTGAAACTTTTCCAGGGGATTTCCGTCGAGCGCTGTGGTGCAACGCCGCCATCTATCAATACTAGCCGAGAAACTCGACTTGGGTAGATGGCGGCGAGATGAGCTGCCACACTTGCCCCCCAAGAATGCCCGATTATGCATGCGGTTTCAATTTCTAACTTATCCATTGCATCAATGATGTCTGTGGCTAGGGTGTGCCAGTCGTAACCTGTCGGAGTTTGCTCGGTTTTTCCATGAGCCCTTTGGTCAAAGGCTAGACGTCGGAAGTGAGGATTCAATAATGGCAAAACTAGCGAATACCAATGAGCGGAAGATGCTAGACCATGTAAGGCGATTATGGATTGTCCGGATTTGCCCCATTGGAGGTAGTGCATTCTAATTTTGTTCGCAACTAACCATCCATGCCGGGGTTTTTCTTGGTTCACGAAAGAGTCTTTAGCGTTGTTTCGGGTAATGTTTTCTCGTAACGGCATTTTGAAAATTTGTGGATCTGTTTTGCAGACCCACCTAAGGGATACTCCTCCAAAATCGCTTTATGAATCCGCGAGATGCGTAAAGCAAGAGAGACACAATAATAATTAATGGTAGGACACGAATACCAACAGGCCCGAGACGTAGGAGAAAGACAATAAAACTTACTAAGCACATGGATAGTAGGGTGAATTTCAGGTATTTTTGCCACCTGAAAGAGACCTTTTTGGGGGTTAATGCTTTCAGCGAGCGCTTGCGTTTTGAACTGGTGTTCAAAATGCTGCCTAGTTCATCTTCAAGTTTCTTATCCATGATCCAAATGGATTCCTTGATAATTGTTCAGGTTGATATCGATTGGTAAAACTACGACAGTATGGCACGAATCATGTGATTTTTGATAGGGTTTTACTCCTTTG
>CEUS01214678.1_pt1 | contig 11766 bp, 9 predicted proteins | sample 427031 | NCBI WGS metagenome assembly CEUS01 (sample SAMEA2622837, study PRJEB7988) | marine metagenome | biome: marine biome (ENVO:00000447); feature: marine epipelagic mixed layer (ENVO:xxxxxxxxx); material: "saline water (ENVO:00002010), including plankton (ENVO:xxxxxxxx)" | depth 140 m | reverse complement strand
ACCCGGATCTCGAGCCCGCCTGAGCTGCGGTAGGAGCGATAGGGGATGTCTCCCCGCGGGGATTCCTTGGTTCCCGCGGGAGACTCGGCCAGGAGTGTCTCCACGTCCAGCTCGCCCATGCGCGCCCGCTTTAGCAAGGCATCCAGGCGGTGAGCTTCCATTTCGGCTTGGGTGATCAGTTGGGGAAGGCGCTCCCGAGCGCGCTCGGCCCGTCCCGCCCTCTCGTAGTACGCCGATGCGTTCTCGAGTGGAGGGAGTCTTGGGTTCAGCTCCAACACCACTGTGCCCCCTTCAAAATCGGTCAAGGACACACGCCCCTGCCCCCGCGGCACGTCTCTGATTCGCGCGAGAATGAGATCGCCCATATGCCGCACCGCCGCCGGGTCGGGCGCCTCGTCGAGCTCGCGCCGGAGGGACTCGACGCGGGCCCATGCACGCATCCCTCGTTGGTTGAGGGTATCCAGCAGACCAACGGGCACGGCTAACGGAGCCATGTCGGCCTTGCCCGCTGCGCGTGCGAAGCCGTCGAGGAGCGTGGGGACTGCCTCTTCGTCCGCACCGGTCAGCGGGAACGGGTAGGGTTGGAGGCCCGTGGGTGGGTTGAGCACGACGGGGGCCATCTCCAGCTTCCCTAGAGCGACCGCTGCGAGTTTTTGCCAAAGATCGTGTCCCATCTCGAGTGCGTCTTCGGCTGCTGATCCGTTTTCCCTTGCTGCTGAACCGAGAAGCGTGGCGGCGTTGACCGGCGACGTCCAGGCGAACGTTTCGATGAGGGTCTGCTGGCGCTCCTTTGGATCCGCTGCGAGTAGCGGCTCCTGCCACCGTTCTAACGGGAGTTCTCCGTCGGTGCCTTCGCGTCGGGAGGGCGGCGGCGCCTTCCAGCGGTGTCCGACGTATGGGGCACGTTCCCCTTCCAGCTTGACGAGGACGTGACGGATGACCGGCGCGGCACCCTCCGTCACGAGAGCATTCCAGCGATTGGTGATCCATTCGATCAGGACGTTCGCGGAGGAAGGGGAGCCCCGGGGTTTCCGAAACGACAGCCGGATAACCCGGTCGTCGGCGAGGGCCTTGGCGCTCCTGAGCCGGCCATCCAGCGAGAAGTCTTCAGGTCTGGGATCGATGGGTTCGTGCCAGGTGACCGTCCCGGATTCAGGGTGGAGCCCGAAGCGGAGGGTTCCCTCGCGGAAGAGAAGCGCGAGCGTGCGTCCAGCCCGATCTGGGCGCAGGGCGCGCAGCCTGGCGTTGCCGAGCCGTTCCTCCAGCTCCCGGGCGAGGGCCGCCACCAGCACGGCGTCAAAGGCGACGGACATGGGGAAGTATAGCTGCAAGCCCTCGGGAACCGCTTCCTCAAACGCGGGTTTCCACCCACCCCAAGAGTTGCGCCCGTCCTCCTACCATCCAGCCATTGCCGTTGTCCACCGAGAACGAGGGATCCAAGAGCCGGCCATCCGTGCGTCGATTCCTGGAGATGAAACGCCGCGGAGAGCGCATCGTGATGCTAACGGCGTATGATGCTTTCTTCGCCCGGATGTTGGAGGAGGAAGGGGTCGACCTGATCCTGGTGGGCGATTCGGTAGGCCAGGTTGTGCTCGGGTACGATTCGACACTTCCTGTCACCCTCGACCAGATGATCCACCACGGGAGCGCTGTTCGCCGTGGAGCGCCCAGCTCGTTCGTCGTGGTGGACCTTCCTTTCATGTCGTATCAGGTCTCGGTGGACGAGACCATCCGGAACGCGGGAAGGGTGCTCAAGGAGACCGGCCTCCAAGGCGTGAAGCTGGAAGGTGGGGACCCACGCACATGTACGATGGTCGAGGCGCTCGTGACCGCGGGGATCCCTGTGATAGGCCACCTTGGCCTGCGCCCCCAGTCTATTCACACACTCGGGGGCTACCGGGTGCAGGGGCGGGGGGAGGAGGAAGCCGGCGAGCTCTTGGGGCAGGCGCTGGCGCTTGAGCAGGCCGGCGCGTTCGCGGTCGTACTCGAGTTGGTGCCAGCCGCGCTGGCCGAGCAGGTGACGGGTTCCATAGGTATACCGACCATCGGAATTGGTGCCGGGGTCGGCTGTGACGGCCAGGTGCTTGTTTTGTACGACGCGCTTGGTCTGAACGCCGGATTCCGCCCCCGCTTCCTGAAGCAATTCGCCGACCTGGAGGAGATGGCCCGCGCCGGGATCCAGGCATATGCCCGGGAGGTGCGCGCAGGAACCTATCCTGCGCCCGAGCACTCGTTCGGATCGGAGCCATGATCGTCGCGCGCTCCCGCTCCGAACTCACTACGGCGCTCGAGTCGCTGCGTGCCGGAAGCGGTCGGCTCGGGTTTGTGCCCACGATGGGGTACCTACACGCGGGGCACCTCTCTCTTCTGGATGTGGCCAGGGAGCGCTCGGACGTGGTTGCGGTCTCGGTGTTCGTCAACCCACTCCAGTTCGGGACCTCCGAGGACCTGGGCAGCTACCCGAGGGATCCTGACCGCGACCTGGCCTTGCTGGAGGAACGAGGGGCCAACCTCGTGTTCCTGCCGGAAGTCCGAGAGATGTATCCGAGAGGCGACCAAATTGTGACGGTCGATCCCGGCCCTATGGGGACTCGACTGTGTGGTGCCTACCGTCCAGTTCACTTCAGGGGTGTGCTCACCGTTATGACGAAGTTATTGAGTATGCTCGAACCCGAGGTGGCGATTGTCGGTCGCAAGGACTTCCAGCAGCTCGTGTTGATCGAGCGAATGGCTGCCGACCTGGACCTCAAGGTCGAGATCGTAGGCGCGCCGATCGTGAGGGAACAGGACGGCCTCGCGATGAGCTCGCGCAACGTCTACCTGTCAGCCGAGGAGCGGCAGGAGGCTCCGGCGCTCCAGCGTGGGCTGGCCGCTGCGGTCGCACTCTACCGGACCGGCGAGCGTGGGGCGCGGGCTCTCCTGGGTGCATTGCAACAGGAACTCGCGGGGCGACCCCTGCTGCGCCTTCAATACGCGGAAGTTGTGGACGTAGGGTCGCTCGATGAAGTAGATCCGGTGCCGCCCGGGTCGGTGATTGCTCTCGCCGCGTTCTGTGGCAGCACTCGACTGATCGACAACGCGACGCTGGAGTAGTTGGTGACCCACCTGCTGGTGGAGCGGGCCGCGCGTGGCCAGTTGCCGGCCTGGGCAGCGCTCGGCGAGAAGCGCCGCCGACACGTCGAGCGGGTGGCCGGACTGCTGGAGGGTTGGGCGGTGGCCGGGAACCTTCCATCCGAGGAGCGTACCCGCTGGATCGCAGCCGGCTATCTTCATGACGCGGTCAAGGAGAAGCCAGAGGACGAACTACGGGCGCTGCTGTCGGGCAAGGACCGAGCGCTACCGGAGTCCCTCCTGCATGGGCCTGCTGTAGCTGAGATCATGAGACGCGAGGGCGTGGACGATCGCGAACTCCTGCTGGCATTAGCCTATCATACGCTCGGTCATCCAGAGTTCGGGCGTATCGGTTGGGCGCTGTACGTTGCGGATTTTCTGGAGCCTGGGCGTGACCTCGCGAACGAATGGCGGGCGGGTCTCCGTGCTCGCATGCCCGGAGAGATGGCGGACGTGACAAAGGAGGTTCTAGGCTCCCGCATCATCTACCGGCTCGAGCAGGGCCAGCACGTACATCAGGAGACCATTACGTGCTGGAACCTGATGGCCGAGGGGCAGTCGTGAGCGGGCGCGTCAGAACTTTGATCATGGCTGTAGCACTGGTTGCGGTCGGCGTGTTCGCCGGCTCGGCCCTGTCCCAATGGTGGGAGGTTCCCGGGAGTCAGGCCGCGGTGGGGGCGCTACGCGACGTCGTACGTCCGAGGGAACGAGTGCGTGTCGAGGTGCTCAACGCGGGGGGGCGACCGAACATGGCGCGCGATGCCACCGAGACGCTCCGCGACGGGGGATTCGACGTGGTGTACTTCGGCAACGCGGGTTCGTTCGGAGAAGATTCGTCGGTGGTGCTGGACCGGGTGGGTCGGATCGACTTGGCGCGTGCCGTGGCCGACGCACTCGGTATTCGGAGTGTGCGGAGCGAGCCAGATAGGAACCTCTTCTTGGATGTTTCCGTAGTGCTCGGAGAGGACTGGGACCTTCCCTTGCCCACCGAAGCTGCCCTCCCGAGCGAGCTGCCCGCGTGGTGGGACCTTCGGCGTTTCCTTTCACGGCGGGAGGTGACGGCTCCAGCCGGCGGGAGTGAGGGGACGATGGTCGATCCTGATCGGCGGGGAGAACCATAGGTGGCTAAGAAGCAACGAAAGCGAGAGCGCATCTACGGCCGGGGCGGTGTCAACACTGAGTCGAATGCGCCAGCCAAGCCGTCTAGGGGCGGCTCCCTGTGGGAGGGCGTAAAGTCACTGGTGTTGGCGCTCGTCCTCTTTCTGGTTCTCCGTTCGTTCGTCATCCAGAATTTCGTCATCACCTCGGGCTCCATGGAGGAGACGCTCCTAGTGGGTGACTTTCTGATGGTGAACCGCGTCGCGCTCGGGAGTCGCATTCCCTTCACGACTGTGAGTATCCCCGGGTATTCCGAGCCTCGCCGGTTCGACGTCATCGTCTTCGAGCCGTCGCACGTTGAGGACCTCAAGCTCGTGAAGCGGTTGGTCGGTATGCCCGGTGACACGCTGTCTATGACGGAACGGGTACTTTCCATCAACGGCGAGGTGGTCGACGAGCCTTGGGTACGTCACGAAGACGTGCCGGACGAGGGTGCTACCGTCCCTTACATGGAGTGGCAGCGGGGCCACCTCGCGCCTGGGGTCGACCGCGCGACGTACCGTCCGACCCGAGACAACTGGGGTCCGTTGGTGATTCCCGAGGGACGCTACTTCATGCTCGGGGATAACCGCGAGACGAGTCTAGATTCCCGCTACTGGGGATTGCTAGAGCGGTGGCGTCTGGAAGGGAGGGCGTTGTTCATATATTTCAGCTACAACAGGGATTCGGTTCGCCCCTTCGCGTTCCTGCGGGAGATCCGCTGGCGTCGATTCGGACAGGGCATCGACTGAGGTAGGGACGGTTGCGGTAGGAGGGAGGGCTCTCTAGTCGGAACGCCTTCGGCCGTCTCCGTCCACTACCGGTAGTGCCTTCTCACCCATGGCCCGCGTTCTGAGCTGCCCGCACGCCGCGTCGATGTCCTGCCCTCGTGGCTCACGGATTGCCGTGCCCACACCCCGGTCCTGGAGCACCTTTTGGAAGGAACGGATCCGCTGTGGAGTGCTGGGCTGCCAGTCCCTATAGGGGATCGGGTTGAACGGGATGAGGTTCACGAACGCCTGAAGCCCTGCAGCCAGTGCCGCTAGCCGTGCCGCGAGTGCGGGGTCGTCGTTGACGTCTCGGATCATCGTGTACTCGAAGGTGATCCTTTTGCCGCCGGCGGCGTTGAAGGCGCGAAGAGCTTCGATCAACTCGGGCAGCGGATGCCGTTTCTCCAGCGGAATCAGCTTCTGTCGGAGTTCGGAATCTGGGGAATGGAGTGATACCGCCAGGCGGAACTGCTCCGGTCGCTGTGCCAGCTTCAGAATCCCCGGCACCACCCCCACAGTCGAAACCGTGATGCGTCGCGCTCCAACCCCGTATCCTTGGTTCAGGGTGGTGAGCGAGGTCATCACCGCTGCGGGGTTGGAGAGCGGTTCGCCCATGCCCATGTAGACGATGTTAGAGATCGCTCGCTGGCCCTCGGCTGCGGCCCAGCGCCGCGACGCGCGGTACTGAGCCACGATTTCGCCCGCGCTGAGATGCCGGGCGAAGCCGCTCCATCCGGTCGCGCAGAAGGTGCACCCCATCGCACATCCTGCCTGGGAGGAGATGCATAGCGTCAGCCGATCGCGAGTTGGGATCAGTACCGACTCGACCAGCTCCCCGTCTACGAGGCGCCAGAGGTGCTTGCTGGTCCCGTCCTCGGAACGGCTTACCTGCTCGATCTCTGGCTCGATCAGGACGAATCTCTCCCCCAGGGCATCCCTCAGCCCCCGTGGAAGATCGGTCATCTGCGGGATATTCCGGGCCTCACCCCCGTAGACCCACTTGGCCAGCTGATCAGCTCGGTAGGCAGGCTCCTTTTGCTCCCGCAGGAAGTCTCCCACCACTGTCCGCAGAGCGACGGGGCCCAGAGATAGCAAGTCGGTCTTGTCGTCACGCACGAGTGGTCGCACCTAAATGGGTTGTAGTTTTTCGGGACAGGGCAGCGGTAGGAGGGATCCTCGGGCACCTTTCGGTAGGCTGGGTGGTGGTACCCGGAAGTCGGTCGCGGGAGCCGGTTCGGCCAGCTTCTACGCGGATTTGGGTTGAAGGGGTTCCTTCCGGGATATACACTTCCATCCATCTCCATCCGTGTCCACCGTCGGAGGCTAACGCATCGATCCCGCCCACACTCCCCGCTAGAGTTGACCCGCTTCGTCCTCGCGTGGGGGCCCGCCGTCCTTTGGGCGGCGGTCCTTTTTTTCTCGAGTTCCTGGTCCGATGTTCCCGGAGCCAGCATGTTCGATTGGGTTCCGGCCGCGGATAAGCTGGCACACCTTGTCGTATACGGTATCCTGGGTGCTCTGCTCGCCCGCGGGCGGCGCCTTCAAGGGCACCTTCCTCACGCAGTCCTGATTATGGTCGGCGCGCTGTACGGGGCCTCAGACGAATGGCACCAGTCGTTCGTGTACGGGCGGCAGGTCTCCCTCCTAGATTGGGTGGCGGACCTATGCGGGGTGGCGGTGGGGTATTGGCTCACCTACTCGCTCGCTCGTGTCGACGTCCGAACGTGGGGATAGATGACATACCTGCGGCACCCCGGAGCACCGTGACCGATACCCAGCGCACCTCCCAGCGCACCACCATGGCCGGCACTCTGCGTCCCGAGAACGTCGGTTCCTCGCAGCGGGTCATCGGATGGGTCCACCGGAGGCGGAACCTGGGCGGGCTCTATTTCCTAGACTTACGCGACCGTAGCGGTTTGCTCCAGCTCTCCTTCGGCCCCGATTGGACGGATGCGGCGAGCCTCGAAGCGGTGCGCGAAATCGGTTCAGAGACGGTGATCGCGGCGGAGGGGGAGGTCGCGCTCCGTCCGGATCCCAATCCTGAGCTTGCCACCGGATCAGTGGAGGTGCGGGTGCGCACCCTGCGCGTAGTAAATACCGCGCTCAGCCCGGCCATCCCAGTGTACCGGACACCCGAGGAAGACTCGCCCTCGGAAGAATTGCGCCTTAGGCACCGGATGTTGGACCTGCGGCGCCCAGAGTTGCAGCGCACGCTCGAGCTCCGTCACCGGCTCGTTCTGGATGCGCGCAACTATATGAGTGCCCGGGGCTTCCTAGAAATCGAAACTCCCATCCTCACCAAGCCCACTCCGGAGGGGGCCCGAGATTACCTGGTGCCAAGCCGCGTGCACCCGGGGGAGTTCTATGCGCTTCCTCAGAGCCCACAGCTGTACAAGCAAATCCTTATGGCTGCTGGCTTCGATCGCTATTTCCAGATAGCGCGCTGCTTCCGGGACGAGGACCTGAGGGCCGATCGCCAACCCGAGTTCACGCAGATAGACGTCGAGGCTTCGTTCATCACCCCCGATGACATCTTCGCGTGGATGGAAGGTCTGATGGCGTCGCTAGCGGGGGTTGCGGGAATCGAAGCGCGACTACCGTTCCCGCGCCTGACCTGGCGGGAGTCCATGGAACGCTACGGCAGCGACCGGCCGGACCTTCGCTGGGGCGTGGAAATCCGCGACTGGACGGGAGTGCTCGCCGGCAGTGAGTCGACGATCCTACGTGCAGCGGTCGAGGACGGGGGGCGGATCCGGGGACTGCTGCTCGAGGGGGGTGCAGTCCTCTCCCGCCGGGAGATCGAGGTCGTCGAGGCCCAGGCCAAGGCGGTGGGCGCACCCGGTTTGCTCTGGTTGAAGAGCGGACCAGAGGGTCTGTCGGGTCCCGCTGCCCGGTTCGTGAGCGAGTTCGTCGCCGAGGAGCTGGGGATCCGGAGGGGGGATCTTGTGCTCGTTGCGGCTGGGCCCGACCGGGTCACCTCTCCGGCGCTGTCCGCTGCGCGTGCCGCGGTGATTGCGGCTCTTGGGTTGCCACGGGAGCGCGAGGAGGCGTGGCTCTGGGTGATGGAGTTTCCCCTATTCGAGGAGGATGCAGGGCGGCTCTTGCCCGGGCACCATCCCTTCGTACAACCGCACCCGAGCGATCTCGAGACTCTAGACCACGATCCCGAGCGAGCGCGGGGACTGGCTTACGACATGGTGTACAACGGAGCGGAGTTGGGTTCGGGGAGCATTCGGATCCACGACGCGTCGCTCCAAGAGCGCGTCTTCCGACTCCTGGGGATCGGTGGCGAGGAGGTGGATCGTAAATTTGGGCACCTTCTGCGGGCGTTGCGCGTAGGGGCTCCCCCACACGGAGGGATCGCGCTCGGGATGGACCGGATCGTGAAGATGTTCACGGACTCCGCGAGTCTGAGGGATGTCATAGCATTCCCCAAGACGACCGCGGCCCGTGCGCTCTTCGAGGGGGCACCGAGCCACGTGCGAAGCGAAGACCTCGCAGAGCTGGGTATCCGTCCAGCCGAAGAGTAGGGACACGCATGGCGAACGGACAAGTAACGATCGCGGAGCATCGCCTCGACACAGAAGGTGCCGACCACCTTATGCTAGCAGGGGTGAACGACCAGAATTTCCAGGAGCTCACGCGCATATTCACGATCCGGGTCGTCCTGCGCGGGGACCACGTCGTGCTCTCGGGTGACATAGAGGCGGTGGAGCGCTCGGTCCCGGTGGTGCAGCACCTGATCGAGTTGACTCGGCTGCGTGCGCCATTCGACACCACCGACATCCCACGTTTCGCAGAAAGCTTCGAGGCGGGCGGTGGCGAGAGCATGATGGCGTTGGGGGAGGAAGTCCGAATCGCGCTTCCGGGGTCCCGCAAGGTCATCTCGCCCAAGTCGGACGGGCAGAAGCGCTACTTGGATGCCATCACGCAAAGCGATATCGTGATCGGGATCGGTCCGGCCGGTACGGGCAAGACCTACTTGGCCGTGGCCAAGGCCATTGACGAGCTCTACAAGAAACGGGTGAAGCGCATCATTCTGGCACGCCCCGCGGTGGAGGCCGGCGAAAACTTGGGCTTCCTCCCCGGCGATCTGCAGGAGAAGGTGGACCCCTACCTGCGGCCACTCTACGACGCGCTCGAGGACATGATGCCGGTGGAACGAATGCGGCGTGCCATCGAAGATCGAACCATCGAGATTGCGCCTCTGGCATACATGCGGGGACGCACCCTAGCCGACGCATTCGTGATCTTGGACGAGGCCCAAAACGCAACCACAGCACAGATGAAGATGTTCTTGACACGACTGGGCCTGAACTCGCGTGTGGTGATCACGGGAGACAAGACTCAGGTCGACTTGCCCAGGAGAGAAGAGTCTGGGTTGCTCCAGGTGGAGCGGATTCTGGCTGGCATCGGAGGGATCTCGATCGTCTACCTCGACGCCAGGGACGTAATCCGCCATCGCCTCGTGAAGGACATCATTCGAGCTTACTCCGAGATTGCCGGCGACGGGGACTGAGATTTTGAATCGAGGTCCGGAACAGAGACAGGATTCGCTCCTTCACGCGGTGTCCCGCCCCCCGCGGCGGACGTGGCCTGACGCTCCCATCCACCACGGCGTGAGGGTTCTCATTCTCCTGGCCGTGGCCGCGACCATCACGGCTCTCTTCCCTCCGATCCAGCAGGTGAGGGTGCGGAGCTTTGAGCACGGCACGGTAGCGGAAGAGGACGAGGTCGCGCGGCTGTCGTTCAACGTGCCCAAGACCAGCGAAGAGTTGGTTAACGACCGTGCCGAGGCGCGCGGTTCGGTCCCGCCCACCTTCAAACACCTTTCCGCGGCGGCTGACACGATGGCGGCACGTCTTGCGCGCTTCTTCTCCCGCGTGGATAGCGCTCGTGTCATGGACGATACGATCGCGCTCCACGAAGTGCTTCGTGCCACCTCGGTCGCCGTACAGCCCGTCCAGGTGTCGCTGCTGGACGAGGACTGGGTGTTCGACGTGGTGCGGAGGACTGCCCTTCGTGCTACGCGCGAGATCCTACCCATAGGAGTGGCAGACAACTCACAGTTACAGGGTATCTACACCGACAACATCACGATACGGCAGATAGGGGGCGGGAGCGAGTCAGCCGGCGGCGAGGTCGTCGAGCGCTCCGTACCGACCAGCGAGGTGCTCGGGTCGCGTACGTTTCTCGAGCGGGCTGTAGGACTCCTTCCCGCGGACGCGAGCCCGGACGTGCAGGAGATCCTCCGCCTCATCCTGATCCAGTACATTGAGTTTAGCTACCGGCTTGACGAGGAAACCACAGGGGTCGACCAGGATGCCGCCGCCCGGTCGGTATCTATCGACAAGGAACAGGTTATCGAGGGTGACCTGCTGGTCCGCGCGGGCGAGGTGATCACGCCCGCACGACTTGAGCGGCTGACGGCGTACGAGGCTGAGTTACGCAGGGGCGGATTCCTCGAAGATCCGGCGATCAGGTGGGAGACGCTCCTGGGGGCTGGTTTGCTCAACCTCATACTCCTGTCGGTGTTTGGGTTGCTCGTCCTGTTCTTCCGGCGGGAGGTGTACGCGAATTTTCGCTGGGTCTTGTTGCTGGCTCTCCTGTCCCTGACCTACTTCGGCGTGGCCGCGTTGATCGCCGAAAACGATTTACCCACGGAACTGCTCCCGATCTCGTTCGTGGCACTGGCTGTAGCGGTGATGTGGGACGGCCGCATGGCCCTCGTGATGGTGATGGTTCTCTCTGTTGTCACGGTCGCTCAACCGGCTTTCGCCGGGTTTCCCATATTGGCGACCACGCTGGTGGGGGGATCAGCGGCGGCGCTCTCTGTTCGTGCCGTGCGCCGACGGGCCCAAACGTGGATTTTCGTGGCCATCATCGCTTCGGCGTACGCGGGGGTGCTACTGGCGTTTGTTTTGTTGGGTAGGCAGGACCCAGACCGGATTTGGGTAGCACTGACCGCCGCGGTAGGGAACGCGATTCTCTCTGCCGTGCTGGCCATGGGCTTCGTGCCGGTGTTTGAGCTGTTCACCCGCATCACCACCGATCAGACCCTACTCGAATGGGCCGATCCCAATCGGTCGCTCCTGAGGCGTCTCTCCATGGAGGCGCCGGGCACCTATGCGCACACGATCAATGTCGCCAATCTCGGCGAGTCCGCGTGCAACGCTATCGGAGCGAACGGGCTCCTCTGCCGAGTGGGACTCTACTACCATGACGTTGGCAAGGTGCTCAAGCCCCACTACTTCGTGGAGAATCAACCAGACGAGCGAAACCCGCACGAGCGCCTGCAGCCGGATATCTCGGCAGCGATCGTGAAGGAGCACGTTGTGGAAGGGCTCCGGCTGGCTCGGGAGGCGAAGGTGCCGGAAATCGTGGCGGCATTTATTCCCGAGCACCATGGCACTCAGCGGATCGGTTTCTTCTACGACCAGGCGAAGAACGAGTATGGAGGAGACAACGTAGACCCGGGGGATTACACCTACCCAGGCCCCAGGCCCCAGTCCAAGGAGACTGCCATCGCCATGTTAGCCGACTCGGTGGAATCGGCCAGCCAGGCTCTCCAGGATCCCACTTCGGAGCGGATCCAGGCACTTGTTCACTCCATCGTCACTTCCAAGATGCAGGCTAGCCAGCTGGACGAGTCGCCCATCACGCTTCGCGAGGTCGCGCAGGTGGAGGAACAATTCGTGAAGGTGCTGTCGAGCGTCTACCACCATCGCATAGACTATCCGCAGACGCG
>CEUS01156745.1_pt1 | contig 11766 bp, 11 predicted proteins | sample 427031 | NCBI WGS metagenome assembly CEUS01 (sample SAMEA2622837, study PRJEB7988) | marine metagenome | biome: marine biome (ENVO:00000447); feature: marine epipelagic mixed layer (ENVO:xxxxxxxxx); material: "saline water (ENVO:00002010), including plankton (ENVO:xxxxxxxx)" | depth 140 m | reverse complement strand
GTCCGCACCAATGAGGTTTTTTCGGCGAACCTCCAGCGGATCCATATTTAGGTCGTGAGCGACACAATCTACGATACGCTCAACCAGGTAAGTGGCCTCGGGTCGACCGGCACCTCGATAAGCATCCGTGGCCATCTTGTTGCTGAAAGTCGCTGTGAGATTCATGGCTACGTTCTGAAACCTGTAACACCCGCAAAGCATGAGTCCTGTAAGAGTTGGGATGGCCGGGGTGAGTAACTGATAGTAGGCGCCGACGTCTGCCATTACGGTGTACTTGAGTCCCGTGATGGTTCCGTCATTCTTCACAGCGACTTCCACATCTCCTGTCTGATCCCGGCCGTGAATGGTGTGCATCATGTTTTCACGACGTCCCTCGATCCATTTGACCGGGCGGTTGAGCTCGCGTGAAATGTATCCAAGAAGCCCTTCTTCGGCGTAGACGTTCAATTTGCTGCCGAATCCGCCGCCGACTTCCGGTGCGATCACACGGACCCTGTTCTCGGCCATGCCGAGCATTACCGACAGCTGCGTGCGAAGAAGGTGAGGAATCTGGGTGGAGGACCAAAGGGTGAGTTGGCCATCGCCGGCCTCGTAGTTGGCGAGGACACCACGAGGTTCTATGGCGTTGGGTGCAAGACGCTGGTGCACGAACTTCTGTTTTACGACCTTGTCGGCTTCCGCCAGAGCGGCATCAATATTACCGCCCGCGAGCGACCATGTGAAGGCCTGGTTCGTCCCGAATTGCTCATGCAGAATGGGTGCACCCTCAGCGAGCGCATCCTCCGAAGAGGTGACCGCGTCGAGGGGATCATAATCCACTTCCACCAGGTCGAGGGCATCCTGAGCGATATACTTGTCTTCCGCGACCACTGCGACGACGGGTTCACCCACGAGTCTCACTTTTTCCACAGCGAGACAGTAGTGAGGGGGCACCTTCATCCCCGGAAATCCCTCGGGGTCAGTTGTGGCGCAGGGTACGGTTCCGAGCTTGTCTTTTATGTCGTCTCCTGTGACCACTGCAACGACACCCGGGTGACTCCTGGCGGTATCCGTATTGATGCTCAGTATGCGCGCATGGGCGTATGGGCTTCGCAGAATGGCGACGTGGAGTATGTCAACAAGCTTAATGTCATCTACATATTGGGCAAGTCCCTGGATCAGGCGGGGGTCTTCCCGTCGTTTGATCCTGGCTCCCACGGTTTTGCTTATGGGCACGGGAAACCTCCTTTATGCGTTCATTTTCTCGGCGGCGTATTGTACGGCATCCACAATGTGCTGGTAGCCGGTGCAGCGACAGAGGTTGCCCTCGATGCCGCGTCGAATTTCTGCCTCAGTTGGTTTGGCGTTGCGCTCTAGCAGCTGGTGCACGCTGATGATCATCCCTGGCGTGCAAAAGCCGCACTGAAGGCCGTGGCACTCCCAGAACCCTTCCTGGACGGGATGCAGGTCGCCATTTTCCGCAAGTCCTTCAATGGTTGTGATTTCCGCACCGCTTGCTTGAACCGCCAAAGTGGTGCAGGATTTGACCGCCGAGCCGTTCAGCAGTATGGTGCAGGCCCCACAGATGCTGGTTTCGCATCCCACGTGGGTGCCGGTAAGTCCCAGCACGTCGCGCAGGTAGTGGACCAGAAGCAGCCTGGGTTCCACATCGTCAACGTGCAGTTTTCCATTTATGGTGACTTCTATCTTCACGGGCTAACCTCCTGCGAAAGAGATGAGGGAGCTCCTTGTACATTTGCCGAATAATTTCCCCGGTTGGATTTGGGGGTTGGGAGTACCGAGGTAGTGAGAGTTCACGATGGGACGCAAGCGGATTTTGCTTGTTGGCATGCCCTGGCACGAATCCTGTTGACAGATTTCGGTACACGATTTGCTAAAATCAACTACGTGAACGAAACTGCGAGAATATGCACAATAAGCTATGCCTGTATGTTCATTGGGGAGACCGCGTCCGTTTATTTGTAGAAAGGATGGTGAAGTGACGTTGCCAGAACTGGATAATGAAGTAACTGCACGGCAAAAAGCCGCAATTTTGTTGATCGCGCTGGGTCAGCAGACCACTGCCGAGGTGATGAAATACCTGTCTGATTTTGAGATTGAGGAGATCGCGCAGGCCATTGCCGAGGTGGAAGTGGTTACCGCCGATCAGGAAGATAAGGTTCTGGAGGAGTTCGAACATTTCCTCCTGGCCGGAAAATATGTCTCACAGGGCGGTATAGAATTCGCCCGGGGGGCCCTGGAAATGGCCGTAGGGCCAAGAAAAGCGGAGAATTTGCTGGATCGGGTGAACAGCACCACCACCAGCGGATTCTATATGTTGAGAAATGTTGATCCCGCTCAGATCGTTCCCTTTGTTTCGAAGGAACATCCTCAGACAATCGCGCTAATCCTCTCCCAACTGGAGCCGACTCAGGCTGCAGGTGTGATGAATGGCTTGAGGGAGGAACTCCAGGCGGATGTGTCGTTCCGAATTGCACAAATGGACAACATCTCGCCGCAGGTCCTGCGGGAGCTGGAGGACAGTCTGGCGGGCGATCTCCAGGCAATTTTAGCGGGTCAGGTTACGGAAATCGGCGGGCCCAAGGCCGTTGCGGAGATTCTGAACCGCACGGGGCGTTCCACTGAGATGGCGGTTTTGGAGCGGATGGATGCAAAGAATCCTGAACTTGCGGAAAATGTGAGGAACAAGATGTTCGTCTTCGACGACATTGCGAACCTTACCGACCGGGAGATTCAGATGCTCTTGCGCGAAGTGGATTCAAAGGAGCTGGCAATGGCACTGAAGGGCGCCAGCCCGGCGGTGAAGGACAGATTCGTCTCGAATATGTCAGATCGTGTTGCCTCGATGCTGAAGGAAGATATCGAATTCATGGGTCCCCTTCGAATGTCGGACGTTGAGGATGTACAGCTGCGCATCGTCCAGACGCTACGTCAACTGGAAGATGCAGGTCAAGTCACGGTTGTCCGTGGCGACATAAATGACGTATTTGTGTAGGACCGGCTCATATACCGGAATGGTCAAGGCAAGGGCACTGTCCCTTGCCTTTTTTCTTTGCGATGGTTAGGTTCTGGAATGGTTGAGTTGCCCGCGGAAGTAACCCCGCACGTTCGAGCTGCGTCAAGAACAACGGATATTTGCCAACTCGATCGATCCACAATTGTGCGGCCACCGTTTGCGCTCTTGTTTCTGTCGAACGCCGGACCCAGGACCTAGGACGCCTTTTGCCTCTAATCCCGGATCTCCCATGTCCTCCATCCTCTACTACGTAGCCGACCCGATGTGTTCCTGGTGCTGGGGGTTCAAACCGGTCCTGGATGAGGTCCGGACGGCATTACCCCAAGGTATTTCCCTTGTCTACGTGATGGGAGGTCTGGCCAAAGACTCTGACGAACCTATGCCGGAAGAAACTCGTCAATACGTCCAGATGAACTGGCGTGAGGTGACAGAGGAGGCAGGAGCCACCTTCAATTGGGATTTCTGGACAAACTGTCAACCACGACGCTCTACGTATCCTGCCTGTAGAGCCGTCCTCGCCGCCTCGGCACAGCAAGAAAACTCAGTACCCGAAATGTTCGAAGCCATCCAGCGGGCATACTACCAGGAAGCCCGCAATCCCTCTGACAACGCAACGCTTGTAGCCCTCGCCGACGAGATTGGTCTGGACAAACGCAGGTTTGAATATGACTTGACATCGGAAGTCACCGAATCCCTTTTGCAGGACGATTTCAACCTCCGCCGATCCCTCACCGTCCGCGAATTCCCAAGCCTGGTACTCAAACACGACACGACTCAGACGTGGATCGTAAAAGGGTACGCAAACTTAGAAACAACCCTCTCCCGTCTAGCGGATGCGCTCGCCTGAGGACTTTTTTTGCTAAGCACTCGCAGAAGGAGGCGCTCCCACAATTTGTCTGCGGGAGCTCGTTGCCTGTTTGGCTGCCAATCTCCCGTTGCCGATGCAATAGTATCCAAAATGGGAAACAGAAAGGGGAGAGCCCCTCTCAGCTGTGCGCAGTTCCTTGGAGTACGAACTCTGTTATCTATCAAAACCGTGCAGGCCACCGAAACTAGCGAAGCCACAAGCACAAATCGCATAGCGCTTCTGGCCCCGCGCCAAGCGGAGACTTTTGGTTACTTTTCGTCTGTGAAAAGTAACTCGTCAAAGACAGGAAGGGGAAGAAGGTCTAGATTTGGTTATTGATTCAACCCTTCCGGTAACTCTAAAACCCTCTCAAGCCGCAACCCAACCTTACTCCCAAACTGATTAGGTTTTAACCTTCCCTTACTAAAAAGCGCTTCAGCCTGATCCCAAGAATGATGCGAAGAAAGGTCCATACTATGTCCAAAGGGCACTGACGAATACGACTCCACATTCCCCGGGCTGCGGAATACCATCAAAGTCGTCGCAGATTGCCCTGCCACGCCGTAATCAATCGCTAAATCAGCTTCCGTTTCAATCACCCGGATCGTTTCAAGATTTTTACCTGAGCTCCCACCGATCCCCCAGGATCTCCTGCCTTTACGGACCCGGTGTATCTCCCCCCACGGCACATCCAACCGACCATCTCTCTCGATCATATCTTCCGACGCCTGACCCAGCGCCTCCACAAGATTTCTACGAGTTGCGGGCCCCAGTCTCTGACCTGAGAGGACCTGTCGATCTCCGATTGTCCTCCCCTCACAGAACTGGTGCCACCGCGCATAAAGTGTGATCCCAATCTCATCTGCATCAGCCCGGCCATTCCATCCGCTCAAGATCTCAACCGCATCGGAAAGTCGTGGATACTTTTCCTGTAGTCGCCTCCCGTGCGACGCGAAGGCTATCCCAAGTGCCCTTATCCACCTTTCGGAATGCACTACGTATGTGTCCACACTGAGATCCAAAGCCTCTTGAAGGGTCATCCGGTTGATCAACGAAAGCATCTCCCGAGCCCGTAAAGACCTTCCAGATTCGGTGCTCGGCAGGACATTATAAATGTAAGCCGCGTACCGATCAGGAGTCAGCGGACTGAAAGACATCACCAGATCGGGAGCCGTGCCGCAGTCCTGAAGCCAACCCTGGGGAGGATTTATCACCTGGATGAGGCCTTCTTGGTTATGAAATTCTTTCCAGATGGCAGCAGGTGACGCTCCCGATACGGGGCGGTTCCATTGAAAGACCTCCTGCCGAACTGGAATACGTCCTGTGCGAATGTAGAGTGTATTCCCTTCTACATCACCGTACAGTATTCGCTGTGGCGAGAGTTGAGCAAGACCCAATGCTGAAAAGAAGTCCTGGATATTTCGTGCGGTGACCTGTCTGTAGAGCTGCTCGACTTGCCGAAACTCCTCGGAAATGGATACGCGGGATGCGTAACCGGTACTTCCTTTACGTTCTATTACCGGTCCGTGGATGGTATCCAGGGTCTTGCGCAAATGTGTTTCGAGTTTTCCGTTCACCATTACCTGGATGAGTACGGTGTCGCCCACGGCGGATTTCCAGCCATCGCCGTGTTTGTAAACGATGCTGTTGGGTGATTGAAAAGTGATTTCGTAGATGTCCACACCGTCCGAGCCACCTGGCAGTGCAGACCAGCCAAGACGCTCGTTATGGCCAAAAATCGGGAAGGGTAGCCCAGGTATCGTGAAACCGAATGCCTTGAGATTACCCCCTTGCAGATGGCTTTCATACCAGTCGGTGTCCGAGTCCCACGTGCCATGGGGATCCGCGAGCAGTAGAACCGCATTTTCTGCAGAGCGCTCCTGGCTTACCACCCAATGATTTGACCCATCAGGTGTGCTCGTACGTAATTCAAGTTCTTTCCTCGCTTGTCTGTCCAGCTCTCGCCACGCGAGGGATCTTGCCAAGGCGAGCACATGGTGCGGATCGGGCTTAAATGCCCATTTGGGAATGGTGAGGGGATTATCTGACATATAGGCAGCTATGCCGGACACATAACTGGAGACGAGGCGAAGTATCTTCGGGTCGAGCTGGTCGATGCCCCGACGCGCAATCTCACCGTGCCCCCGGATCAGGTTGCGAAAGTCTCGTTCGATGAATGCAGGTCCGAAGATGCTGGCCATCTCTCCCGTAGCACTGAGGTAGTTTCTCAGGACCGAAGGCAGCCGGTCTTGTGCCTGTGCATACCCCAGTGCGTACAGAACCTCCGCTGGCGCTGTTCCATAGACATGAGGCACTCCCCAACCGTCTCGATAGACCCTGGCCTCCCCGGCTGCGGCAGGATCTGGTTGCCACAAGGTCAGGATGTGTGTCACGATCAGTTGGTAGATGACGACGCTCATGCGTTCCCCAGGTGCGCTTGACAGGATCTGGGCGTTTTAATAATATAGTATAAGCATCGGAATGCTCAGTTGGAATTTCATTAAGAAGGAGGAAAGTCACATGGGAGAGAATGAACCGCTGAGTCAGGATCAACTGAACGATTTCCTGTTCGCACAGCTCATTATGATGTTTCAGGGGGCTGCTTTCCAGCAAATGGGGAAGGTGATGAATCCTGTGACGAACAAGATTGAAAGAGATCTTGAACAGGCGAAGAATTCTATCGATATTCTGGGAATGCTGGAAGCCAAGACGAAGGGCAATCTCAACGAAAATGAACAGAAGATGCTCGAACACGCACTGTATGAGCTGCGGATGAATTACGTTGATGAGATGAAAAAAGGTCCAGATCCCACCGATTCAGAAGACTCGAAGGAGGACGAGCCGGCCGAGGACAATACTGAAGATACTGCATCGGAAGGCGAAAAGAAAGAAAATGAGGAGGGTGAGACAGGTTGAACCGTCTATCCCTTACGGTTCTGGTGAGTCTTTTGTCAGCGCTTTGTGGGTGCGCCCATTATTCGACTTCGGCAACAGGGGGTAGCGGTTTCAAGTCCGTGGCGATCCCACTTCTGGATAACAAGAGTCTGGAACCGGAGATCCAACAGGCGTTGACGGATAGCCTCATTCAGGCGTTTGTGGGAAATGGTGCGTTGAGGGTGGTGGACGAGGATCACGCCGATGTGGTTCTCAGAGGCACGATCGTAGAGGTGAGGGAGGGACCCTTCACCTACGGGGGGGTGGCAGATCAGTATCAGATTACCGTTTTTTTGGATGTTACATGCTATGATGTCGAAAGCAAGAAGGCGTTGTGGGAAGAGAGCAGATTGCGTGGGTATGGCATATATAGCGCCTCTGTTAAACGCGAGGAGGCGAGAAGAGAAGGGTTGGGGGCAGCGTTTGACATCCTTACCAGAGACATTGTAGACAAGACTCAGGTCGGGGGGTGGTGACCGGAACCACGGTCCGAGATATGCCTGCTCCTGATTTCACTATCCGCGAGACGGATTCTGAAGCTGAACGTGTTGAGATAAAACTTCTCCTGGGCTCTGCATTCGACGTCCGCCCGGGTGTGGGTAAGGTATTCGGGCAACTCTACGATGATGTATCGGGTGGCTGGGAGCCAACCTCAACTTCCATTGTGGCAGTTGCGAATGACCAGGTGATTGGGCACACGCTGTTCGTTCCTCGAGCGTTTGGTTTCGATGGGGTTGAAATCCCCGGGGCAATTGTGGCCATGGTTGTAGTAGCGCCGAACTGGCGTGGTAGCGGTGTGGGAAGTGCATTGATGACATATACGGAGGTCCTGGCGAAACGCCAGGGCCTGTTTTATTTGCACCTGGCGGGTAATCGAGGGTTCTACGGTCGGATGGGTTTCGTTGACGGCTATCAGAATTGCAGAACCAGCGTCATCATGGAATCAGTACGTCTGGATGGTTCGGAGTTGCACTTGGCAGGCCCTGGCGATCTCGATGCGCTTGTAGCACTTTCGTCGGTGGGGGCGCCTCCGGGTTCTGTGTTGCCAGGTGCCGATCGCTGGCGGTGGGTGATCGATACCGGGCACCCGCGAGCCTTGGTTTCACGGATAGAGTATCTGATCGGAATCCTTTCCGAGGATGATTTCTTGTTGTTGGACGGTACGCAGACCGGTGGGGTGATTCGTGCGGCTGGGGCAGGTGAAAAACTGGTTGTCTATGAGGCCTGGTCAGGGTCGGGCTCGGGAGGTCGACTGCTGGGTTCGGTAGTTCAATTTGCACGTGGACGAGGGTATCGCCAAATTTCACTCCATTTGCCTCAAAGCAACGAGATAAGCTTGGCAGCAGCCGAATTGGGAGGCGTCCGGGAATGCTGCGTCGATTCCCAATTGCTCGGGAAGGTGCTGGATCCTTGTGGAATGCTTGAGCGGATGTGTCCCGCCTTCTCTCGACGGCTAACAAATTCCGAGATGTCGATGTGGACAGGTCAGATTGAATTCCGGATAGATGATACTGCCGTAGCAGCGGCGATTTCCCGCGGAAGGGTGACGATGCGACCGGCGGAAGAGAGAAATGCTCAGTGGGTGATTTCGATCCCGGGCATAGCTCTTACCAGGGCATTGCTGGGAACAGATCGGTTTGTTGATCGGGCAGAGACCCAGATTGGCGATGATTCCGAGCTCCGATTGCTCCTGGATACCCTTTTCCCTCTGAAAACGCCGCATTTCTGGCTTGCGGACTCGATCTGACAGGATGACTGGATCGGAGGTAAATTGGCTCCCGATACAAAGGGTTTTCCGCCAATTTTGGCAAGGGATTTGAGTTGAACGGTCAACCTTTACTATAAATAAATTATTGTTTTCCTGAATATTGTCGATATGTAACCCGGCACGATCTACGCGCCGGGTTTTTATTTTCCTTCATTAACGGATGCCGGTCAAAAGTAGCTAAAGCTTCCCAGTGGTTGTCCGATAGTTAAACTGTGTGGTATCAAGTAACATCATCGTCATCGCCAAGGAGGGCACATGTTCCGACAGGATGCGGAAAATCGGGCTCCGGTCACAGGAAGTGAGCGAGAGCAAAACCCTTTCCTACCTTCTCCCCTTTCAGAGACCGATTCAACATCCCACACTCCCCTGATGAAGATCCTGCTGAATAAAGATTTGATCGGTTTTATGAGTCGCTTTTTCGTCAGCCGCTACCCCTCGTGAACTCGGGAAACGAGACAGAGCAAGCACGCCCGACCAGTCGGGCTGCAGTATCGCTGTTCGAAAAAGGGATTCTTGCAGGAGCAGTTCATTCAAACAGGAGGATTTTTATGGATTGGTATGACTCAGAGCGATTGATCAGTAAATTCGGTTTTGAAAAGGGGCTCGGCCTGCTGAACGTTATTGCAGCTCGGCAGCTTGGTATGATTCCTGAAAATTGGGTGGTATATTTTGTAAGGGAGAACATCCAGTTTTTCAACAATCATACAGAGAATTCTCCAGTGTAGATTTAGGGCTGATTGAACACCTGTTAAGAAGGGCACGGTCGTCAGATCGTGCCCTTCTTGTCATTGGATGAGAAACGCTGTTACCTTCCGGTTCCTTCGAGTTCCTTCGTTTGGCTCTCCAGGTAAGCAATCAGGCCGTTCAATGATTTATGGACTTCCTTGAAGTAGCGATTCTCCTTGAAGGGTCTGATCATCTCCCACCTGTCATAATGGTACCGGTTGCTGGAGTATTCCACTGGATCATACATGAATTTGACGCCGAAGGTTTTGAGTAGTCCTCCTCTTTGCTCCTCTTCGTCCTCCCATTCGATTTCCGACCTGACGATCCTACCAAGCAGAGAAATCCGTTTGGGTAGACCAGGACGGTAGGGATCGGTGTCCCGGTTGAACCGGAGCCTGGGGTAGAAATTGAAAAGGAGGACCATGTTCTGAAGAAGGTCCAGGCGCTCATCAAGGGGCAAGCCGGGATAGTTTTCGCCAAGTGTGTATTCCAAAAAATTGGGTGTGGAATCAAATCGTATCCCGTTTACCGAGAAGTCCACGACACCTACCTGGAGGCCCTGCTCGCCTCGCACCGCCATTTGGGGAAGTATGGTGATGTTCTCGAGCCCACCCTTCGAGATTTCAGTGACGAGTTCGTAGTAACTGTATCGACCATCAAGTTGAGATCGTGCGCCGTAGTGCAGGACCAGGGTATCACCCACAGAGAGGTAGTGGGAATCCCTCCGGTCTTTGATTCGGCTGCTCAAGGGTTTCTTGATGTACAGGTTCCGGCCAATTTCTTCGCTGCCCAACCCTAGCACCTCCGAGTATCCCAGTTCCAACAGTACAGACCGATTGTGTTTCTCCTCCAGGAAGGGTTTGCTGACGTGGACGTTGCGATCTTCGGTGGGATTACCGCGCATGGCCTCCTTGAAATTCTTTACGAGTGTCTCGAGTTGTAATTCGGTGCCTGAGGGCAAGTGTGAGTTTTCAGGTGGGATCAGGCGCAGGTCATCGATTTGAGGGGTGATCGCCCCCTCAGTTGGGAAGGTTAGGTTGGTTCGCCACACACAAGCGTCGAAGAGTACCTGAGGATAGACCGGTAATGCACCCCTTCCAGGCAGATGGGAAAAACGGAGGGTGGAGCGCTTGTCGTGCTTCACGATGTCGGCCAGCGGCGAAATTCTAAACCCGACGCCGACCTTCGGGTCAACATTATCCAGCATATCCAGGGTGAAACGGACGCGTTCTTCCACCTTGCACTCGAGTACGCGAGGCACCCGTTCGTAGAGAAACCATAGTCTCAGAATCTCTCCTTCGCCCTGGAAGTGGTCCTGGTTTTCGGCCTTTGTCGCGTCGGGCGTGGTGATGAACAGGCCTTTTGCCTGAATCATAAGACGACCGTTGCGCTTGTATAGGAGGGCCTTTCCCAGATCCTTTTCCGTATCTTCGCCATCTGCGGTTCGGAGCAGCGTGATGTTGGCAGAGCTCACATTGAGTTCCGCCATTTTGAGCAGCGCCCGGTTTTGGGGATTCAAGCGTAGCTTTCCACCTTTTTTTATGAAAAACCTGCTCAGCATGATCCGCTCCAGAAGGGCAATTTGCGTCAAATCAAGATATCGATGGGGCGATCCTGCAGACCCTTCAGATAATTTAGGAGGTGCCCATTTCGAAGTCAAGAGTCGTGTCGGTTCTCGAATTTTTGGCGACTTGGTTAACCATGATCGGAGAGTTTCAGATACCGCCGACCCTGATTCCGTTAAAGAGGGCACCGGTTGACTGTTTTGAGGCGCTGGTTTATATTCCATCTGCTCTCGGGACTCTTAAACACAGGGAGATGGTGTGACACGTGACTTCACCGCAACGACTTTCATTGTCCAGGATGGTCGCACCTTGTTACTGCTTCACAAGCAGATTCAGGAGTGGTTCCCTCCGGGTGGGCACATTCACAAGGATGAGCTGCCCTGCGATGCGGCTGTTCGTGAGGTTCAGGAAGAGTCCGGGTTGAATGTTGAGCTGCTTTCTTCTGCCTACCCGATGGGTACCGTCACCATGTTGAGTAAACCGGAGTGTATTCTGCTGGAACAGATTGAGCCGGATCATCAGCATATAGATCTGATCTATTTCGCGCGTGTGGTCGGTGGAGAGCTGAAGGTGGCGGATTCCGAGGCCGAAGACCATCGGTGGTGTACGCCTGAAGATTTGTTGGCGGAAGAGATCAATGAGGATGTCCGGCGGCTGGGAATTATGGCAATCAAGGCAGTTGGCGATTGAGCCGCCGCCTGCAACCCTTTCTGGTGGGACCCCGATAGAGGCTTTATGGCTCAGGATAATACTGTTGTAGACAGCATTTTGGATCTGATCGGGCAGACTGCCCTGGTCCGTCTGAACCGGCTCGCACCGTCCGATGTGGCCGAGGTTGTTGTGAAGATGGAGTCATTGAATCCCGCCAGGTCGGTCAAGGACCGGATCGGGTATTCGATGATCGATGCAG
>CEUS01067464.1_pt1 | contig 11767 bp, 10 predicted proteins | sample 427031 | NCBI WGS metagenome assembly CEUS01 (sample SAMEA2622837, study PRJEB7988) | marine metagenome | biome: marine biome (ENVO:00000447); feature: marine epipelagic mixed layer (ENVO:xxxxxxxxx); material: "saline water (ENVO:00002010), including plankton (ENVO:xxxxxxxx)" | depth 140 m | reverse complement strand
CAAAGTTTGCTGTTAAAAAACCATATAAAAGTAATGCTATGAGAATAATATAAAGATTAAAAATAATAATAGATATAAATAATAAAAAAGATCCAATTAATACAAATATACAACCTACTATTTTTTCATTAAATAAATTAATTAATACTACAGAAAATAAATTTGCAAAAATTCCACCAAAACTAAAAAATATTAATCCTAATCCTCCTAAATATAATGGTGCCGCTAAATCTTTAGTAAGCCATAATGAAGACCAATCGATTACTATTCCTGTTGATCCAAAAATTATAAATAATAAAAAGCCAAATATTATAATTTTTTTCTCAGGAATATTAAATTTTTCACCAGCACCAGAAAAATCAAGATTTCTTGGCAAACCTAATTTGTATATTATTATACTAATTAAAATTGATATAATAAAAAAAGAAGAAAAAACATAAAAAGGTGGAAAATTATAATTTATAAAATAACCTGCTATAATTCCTCCTATAAACATCCCGAGATTGAATCCCATAGCATAGTAAGGAGTAATAATTTTATTTGAATGTTTTTCAATTAAATGAGCATGAATTCCGGCAATAGGAGCACTGCTTCCCCAACCTAATCCTGTTGGTATAGCTGAAAGTAATAATAAAAAATAATTAGGAACAATCATTAGTAATACATTACTAAAAGCAATAATACATATAGCTATGCACATAATAATTTTTGTTCCAAATTTTGGCACAAGAATTCTTCCAGAAATTTGATTTGATATTAAAAAAAAAATACCAAAAAACAAAATAAAAAAACCTATGTCAGATTCATCTAAAGATAATCTATTCATATTCCATGGTAAATAAGTAAAATAACATGCTACGATTAACATAGGGAAAAAAGAACACAAAATTGTTGCTAATACTGATTTATAAAAAATGTTTTTTTCCATTATTATTTAAAAAAATATATTTTAATAAAATATTATTTACCAAAGGTGGTGAATATCTTTATAAAAATATTCTTCATAAATTGATGAAATATTTTTCATTAATTTATGAATACTTTCTTTTTCAGAAACCGAAACATTTGTTAATACTTGATTTCTATTCTTAGCACCAGGTATCACTGTAGTAACCGAGTCGTGCATAAGAATCCATTTTAAAGCTAATTGGGAAAGAGTAAAATTTTCTGGTATAATTTTTTTGTATTTTTCAATAGCCTTTAAAGCTTTACTAAAGTTTACTCCTGAAAATGTTTCACCAATATCAAAAGCATCTCCATTAATATTATAATGTCTATGATCGTTTTCAGGAAATTTAGAATTAATATTCATTTTCCCAGTCAATAACCCACTTGCTAATGGCACTCTAACTATAATTGCAATGTTTTTTTCTTTTGCTATATTTAATAATTTCTCACTAGGCTTAAGTCTAAATAAATTAAAAATTATCTGGATACTTTTAGTATTAGGTCTTTTAATACATTCAAGTGCTTCATCAATTGTATGAACACTAAAACCATAATTTTGAATTTTTCCTTTTTCTATTAAATAATCTAGCATTTCATAAATTCTTTGATTTGAATATACTTCTTTAGGTGGACAATGCATTTGAAGTAAATCAATGGTCTCTAATTTTAAATTCTTTAGAGATCTTTCAACGAAAGATTCCATTAATTTTTTATCATAATAACCGTTAGCTTCATGTGGGTTAATTCTACGTCCTGCTTTTGTTGCTACATATATTCTTTCTGATGTTGAATTAATAAAATTACCAACAAATTTTTCACTTCTACCATCACCATATACATCAGCTGTATCAAAAAAATTTACTCCATTATCAAAAGATGTTTTTAAAACTTCTTTAGCATTTTCTTCTGATACTTCTCCCCAGTCAGCACCAATAGCCCAACAACCTAATCCTACTTCACTGACATTCCAATTAAGTTTACCAAATTTTCTATATTTCATTATGAAATTTGAATTTCATTAGAGCACATTGTGCCGTCTTCGGTTATAAAACCTATTCCTCCATAATTTAATACATTTGAACTATCTTCAGTTTCCAGAATTAGTTCATCATTTACATAACCATATAATTTATTATCATTAACTTTAAAAGATAGATTGTATTCTTTAAAAAAATCTAATTTAAAATCAATTTCTTTTAATATTTTTAAATCGTATAACATTTTAACAATTCTTAATTTATTTTTTGAAGTTAATTCAAGTGCATAATATCTTTTTAAGCCTTGAATTCTTGAAAGAATACCTCCGGATTTAACTAAATGAAATTTAATACTTGATGAAACAGTATAATTTTTCCAATTGTTTGTTCCAGTAAAAATCACCCCTCTGCCTATATTTTGTGTAATTCTAAAAGATTCAGCCCATCTTGTTTCCCACTTATCTAAAGCTTGAACCCAACTATTTTTCCACATTTGACCATAAAATAATTCTTCACTAGAATCTAATACTCCTCTTTTAGGTTTTGAAATATGTTCCGGTCTGGAAAAAATTGTAGAAGGCTCACCTTGAATACTTAAATAATTAATCAATAATTTACCTGAACAATTTTCATCAGAAGAAATATCAATACCTATTTGACCAATAGGATTTGATTTAGTTTCTGGAACTTTCCATTCTATAATTTTTTTCTCATTTGAGTTAAATGAATAATCCTCAGAAGATATTTTAATTAGTTTATCTCCTTCTCCCCAATATTTTATAAATATATTAACTTTAATATTTTTTTTAGTTTTAGAAATTAATTGTGTTTTAATATTTTGGCCTGAATAGACTATTGGACAAGATATAAAATCATAATGAAAGAATCTTTCTCTAGCTTGACCTTTCAATTTGGTAAGTTCTTCAGGAAAAAAAGTATCAACATAACATTCACTAGATAAACCGAGAGATAGATTCTCGAATTTTATTTCTAAAGCTCTATCACCGATATCTGAAGTAAATTCTATATTGGATATTTTTGTTGAAGGATTGTTATCATTTAATAAATTACATCTCCAAGATTGAGTCGATCCTGGTAAACTAAAATGATATCTAGAATTTTCCTTTATTATTTGATCACCTAAACCTTCTAAATTTCTTGCAATATTAATGATTTTATAAGATTCAGTTAAAGCGTCTGTAATTGTTTCACCTCCAATTGCTGAGGGACAATAAATAGTATCATTTATTGGAGTTAAATAATCTGGTCCAGTTTTTAAACCTTCAAGTCCATTTTTTATTCCCAATATACATCCTACATTACCTGAATTACAATCAGTATCCCAACCAGATGTATTAACTATCATCAAAGATTTTTGAAAATCGTCATCTCCAAATAATAATGACATGATAATTAAAGCGTGATTAGGTATCATATGACAATTACCTAAAAATTTATCATAACCATATTTTGCAGCTATTTTTTCTCTTGCTTGTATCCAATCTATATTACCTGAACTCCAATCTTGAATATCTGAAATTAATTTATAGATTGTTGAATCTTTAGGAATAAATTTTTTAGACTCTTCAATTAGTTTATTAATATTTTTTTCAATAAATGCTAAAGATTCCATAGCAGCTATTATTTGAGCGCCGTAAATAGCTTCTCCATCATGACTAACTCTACCTGCTTCACGAGCAAATTTAACAGCTTGATCCGGATTACCAGGTGATACTAAAGCCCATCCATCAATAAAAATTTGAGCACCAATTTGTTCAGCTACTATTTTTCCATTAGTTTTCATTGAACCACTTTCAGGAGCTTCAATTCCTTGTTTCAAATTTTGATAAGCAGTATCTTCAGTGGAATTACCCTTACCACCCCACCAAAGTATAGTTTTATCTTCAATTAGATTATTTAACCAAGTTTGTCCTATTTGCTTTGAAGTAATATTTTTATCATAATTGAAATCCTTTAAAGATCTTAAAAAAGTAAATGTACCAGTAATATCATCATCAGTTACACATATTGGTTGTTTTAATTTATCATTAACATAATAGTTGATTGGACCTAACTCTTCTATAATTCTTTCATATGTCCATCCTTCAAAAGGTCTCCCTAAATAAACTCCTATTATTTTACCAAGTACACCTGAATAAACTTTTTCTTCATAATTTTTATCTAATTGCATTAAATACCTATCCTTTCGAAGCTCCACTTGTTAAACCTGCTATAAATCTTTTTTGAAATAGTAAAAATAATATGACTACAGGTGCAGCCATCATTACAGCAGATGCACTAACTAGTCCCCAATTATTTTCAAAACGACTTTGAAAAGCAAATAAAATAGTAGCCATTGGTTTTTTTTCATCATCTTGCATAAATGTTAATGCAAATAAAAATTCATTCCATACGGCTAATCCTACAACTAAACCAGCAGTTAAAAATACTGGCCATGAAATAGGTAATGCTATTTTAAAAAAAAGTTGTAAAGTATTTGCTCCATCAACTCTTGCTGCATCAAATAATTCTTCTGGTAATTTTATCATATAAGAACGAATTAAAAATGTAGCAAATGGAGCATTTAAACCAGAATAAATAATTATTAATCCTAAATGTGTGTTCATCAAATTTAATTCTTTCCATAATAAGAATAATGGAAGAATAAACATTTGTGCAGGAATACTTATACCAACAAGAAGATATATCAAAAATATAGTAGACCCTTTTGGATTCAATCTTGCTAAACTAAAACCAGCTAAACCTGAACATGTTAAACAAATTACAATAGTTCCTATAACTAACTTGGAAGAATTAATAAAAATTTGAGCATATTCACCTAAAATCCAAGCATCATAAAAATTCAAAAATCTTATTTGACTAGGAAAACCTAAAGGATTAATTCCGAATTCTTCTTGTGCCTTAATAGAATTAAAAAATAAAAGGAGTATAGGTAAAAAAGAAAAAAGTGCTAGAATTGTTAAAATTGTATAATTAGAAATTAACTCTGATCTTCTGTATTTTGCCACAATCATATTTCCCAACCTAACTTTCGTAAAATACCAAAAATGCCGACAATAATTATTACATATAAAAACATTAATGTACCAATTGCAGATGAGTATCCAACATTAAATCTTTCAAATGCATGAGAGTATAAATTGGTAGCAAGAACCTCAGAGCTATATGCTGGACCTCCTTGTGTCAATATCCAAGGATAGTCAAAAGTTGGTATAGACCAAATAATTATAATCATTAAAGTGAATATAAATATTGGTCTAATCATTGGTAATGTTATGTATCTAAATTTTTGAAATTTAGTTGCACCTTCAATATCAGCTGCTTCATACAAACTATTATCAACTTGATACATACCAGTAATATAAATAACTACTAAGAAACCCCAAAAGTGCCATCCATCAACAAAAGCAACAGCATATAAAGATGTTTCTTTCATAGTAAATGGAGAAACTGGATCAATATCAAAACCTTTTTTCGAAAACCAAGCTACAATTCCATGAAGAGGATGAACGATGTATTTCCAAATTTGACAGCTAATGATACTAGCTAACATATAAGGAAAGAAAAAAACAAGTCTATAAATTAACTGTCCCTTTTTTATACCTGTTAACAAATAAGCACATGTTAAAGCTAAACTAATAGGTACGGTTAAAAAAATTACAGTCCAAATGATATTATGCTTAACTGCTTTTTTAAAATATCTATCATCAAAAAGTTCTATAAAATTTTCAAAACCAACATAATTAATTTTTCCAAAACCATTCCAATCAGTTAAACAAAGAGCTAAACTTAAAACAGAAGGTGTGGCAACAACCAGTAAATGAATAACAAATGCTGGTAATATAAAATACCACGCTATAAAACTCTTACTTAAAAAAAACTTCATATAAAAAAAGCGGGGAAATTTCCCCGCTATAAAATAAGAACTATCTTTTTCCTACTGGAAGAAGTTGATTTTTCTTTCTTGCTTTCTCCCAAAGTTTTTCATGATCATACATATAATCTTCTACAGATATATCGCCTGCCCAAACTACTTCCATATCTTTCCAAATATGAACTCCAGGGTCAGCAGGGAAGAAAGTCCACGTGGTATAACCATAGTTTCCTTTTCCAGTTTCTTCTGCGAATTCAATCAGATATCTTTTTACTTTAGGATTAACATTATCTCCAAAATCAGATGCTGAAAATTTTAATGGAACAACAAATTCTCCAAAATTAAAATCATTTGCCATGTCTAGTACAATAGCTTTGTTACTAAAAATAAAATCCATTACTTTAGCTGCTGCATCTGGATTTTCACTTGAACCATTAATTGATAGAGTTGTTCCTAAAGCTAATAGATAAGAAGGATCTCCACCTTCAGCAGTCAAGTTAGGGAATGGTGCCCAATCCCAATCATCTGACTTATCTGCAAAAGTAGAAACAGTTGCGCCGAAAGTCCAAGTTCCTATTGTCATCATAGCTGCACCTCGATTACCAAATTGTGCATGAAAATCATCCCATCCCAATGCATAATAATTTTCAAGACTTCCAGACCAGTATCCTTCATCAACCATATGTTTACGAAGAAGTTCAACAGCAGAAACAAATTCTGGATCATTCCATTTTTTTTCACCAATTAAAGCCTTATAAAAATTATCAGGTCCAGCAACGCTATTTAAATACATACCAGCTAAATGCTCGTGCGTTGGTTGCCATCCAGTTGATCCATATGAAAAAACATTCATACCAGCTGCTTTAATTTCAGCTGCCAGTGCTTCATATTCAGGAAGATTTGTTGGAATTGACCATCCTTTTTCTTCAAATAAAGTTTTATTGTAAAGCATCACCATAGTTTCATATGTTTTTGGAGCAGAGTAAAATTCTCCGTCAAATACTCCAGCATTATACGACCATGGTAATAGCAAATCTTTCCAACCATATTGATCAGAATAACCTTGCATTGATTGTAACATACCTGCTTCTTGATATTCTTTAACATATGATGGACCAGGTGTTTCAACAATATCGGGTCCTTCACCAGCTACCATAGCTGTTCTTAAAACATCATTTAAACCTTCTTTAAACTCCATAACTAATTCTATTTCGTTTTGTGAAGCATTAAATACATCAGCTAATTTAGCTTGAAATACTGGGTCTCTATCAGCGTTAGCCTCTGCCCACCAAACAACAGTAGTTTTGGAAAAGACGTTTGAACTTATAAAAATAATTGAAAAAATTAATAAAAAAAGTTTCAAAAAATAATTTTTAATAAACATTTTACCTCCCGTAAAATGTTCATTTTATTGAAAAATAAGAATTTTACAAATAAAATTATGTTTTATATTTAAAAAAAACTTTACATATTTATTAATATACCTATTTTTTTATGATTAATGTGGATAGTAATAAAATTACTAATTATTATATTAAATGATATACTATTTTACTAAAACCATATTAAGTGCAATAATTATTGTTATAGTTGCAGAAGTTGCAAAACGCTCAAGTTGGTTAGCTGCTATAATAGTTTCAATTCCTTTAACGTCATTACTTGCATTTATTTGGTTATATTGGGATACAAAAGATTCTCAGAAAGTTATTGATTTATCTTATGGAACTATATTGATGACTATTCCTTCATTCACTTTTTTTATAATTCTACCTTTTATGTTAAAATTTAAACAAAATTTTATTTTCTCTATAATTGTTTCAATAGTATGTACTAGTTTAGCATACTTTATATTTATTTTTTTGCTAAAAAAATTAAATATGAACTTTTAAATTAAATTAAGATAAATGATATTAAGTTTTATTAAATTCATTATAATTACATTTTTTTTATTAGTGACTAAAAATTCTTATTCTAATGAAGAGATAATTGTTATTGCTAGTACAAGTTCTACTTATGATACAGGTTTGCTTAATTATATTAATAAAGAATTTTATAAGAAATATAATATTAGAACAAAAGTATTATCACAAGGAACTGGACAAGCTTTAAGAACTGCAAAAGATGGTAATGCTGAAATTTTATTAGTTCACCACAAAGAATCCGAATTAGACTTTATGAAAAAAGGTTATGGCATTGAAAGATATGAAACAATGTATAATGATTATGTTTTAGTAGGTCCAATAAGCGATAACAAAAAATGTCTTAGTCTTGAAAAAAAATTATTAAATATTTTTAATTACAAGAAAGTATTCATATCTAGAGGTGATGATAGCGGGACTCATAAAAAAGAATTAGAATTATGGAAATTATTAAATTTGAATCCAGATAAACTTTTAAGTTCCTATTTAAGTGTCGGTCAAGGAATGGGCAATACACTCTTAATTGCGAATGAAAAAAAAGCATATACTTTAACTGATAGAAGTACCTGGATTTCATTCAATAGGCGTGAAAATTTACATATAGTATGTGAAAATTTTCCACCAATGTTTAATCAATATGGCTTAATTTTAGTAAACCCAATATTGAATAAAAATTTTAACTTAAAGTCTGCCAAGATTTATATCAATTGGTTCCTTACAGATGAGGTAAAAAAATTAGTGAATTCTTTTAAAATTAAAGAACAACAACTTTTTTTTTATAATTATAAATAATTTTTAAATTAATAATTAATATTTTATTTCTCGATTAATTTTTTTTAGAGAATTATCTGTACCATGATGAAAGTGCTTAGACATATCAGGAGAATATTTCATAGATATAGGTTTTTTTCCTATAGCTATCGACATTTCCCTAACATGATGTGCTTCAGCCCCACAGCAAATACCTATAAAATTGATATTTTTTTTCTTACACTCTTTTGCAAATTCAGCCATTTCATATCTATTACAATAAAGATTATCTAAAGCTACAGGAAATGCATTTCCTCCAGGAATACAATCACAATCATTATCTGAAATATTTAAAAATCCAGGTTCTTCTTCTGTTGTTCTGTAAGGAACAGGGAGGCCAGCGACATGACAAGAAACTTTATCCCTTACTTTATTCAAAAGTTTCATTGTCATTTTTGGACCTCGATAACAATTTAAACCAACTACATCAGCTCCTAAATCTTCCATTATTTTACAAGCATCTTCAGCAGAAAAACCATCTCTAGTTATATCTCCTCTTGGTATAGCAAAGTTAGCCACTGCAATTATATTTTCTTGCTTAATTGCTTTTAATGCTATTTTCATTTCCTCTACCCAATTAATTGTTTCTGCTACTATAAAATCTACTCCAGCCTCTTTTGCCCATAACACTTGTTCTTCATACATACTTTGACATTGTTTTAATGTACTTGAATCTTTTGGATCATAAATATTTGTATTAGCTACATCACCACAAACCATTAAATTTAACTGTGGAAATTCCTTAGCTGTCTTTTTTGCTATATTTAATGCATTTTTTTGCAAAGGTTCTAATAGATTTTCTTTACCTATAATTCTTAATTTTTCCCTGTGACCATAATAAGTAAAAGCTTGGACAACGTCTGAACCCGCTCTAATAAACTCTCTATGAAGTTGTGTTACAACTTCTGGATGTTCTAAAACTACCTCTGGAACAAATGCTCCCGCTGATAGGTATCCCCTTCTTTCCATTGCAAAAAGATAACCTTCTGCACAAATAATTGGTCCTTTATCTAATCTTTCAATCAAATTCATTATTATGTATTTTCATAAAATAAAAGTTTTGGGAAATAAAATATAGATTTCAAAAAAAATATTTGTGAGTAATTTAATCAGATCTTCCAAAAAAAGTTATTCTGGCATTTTCAGATAATTCTATATTATTTTCTTCATTATAATTTAATGTCACTAATATACGAGATTGTTTATTTACTACTGGCGTTACTCTGTGAAGGTAATTTCTACCATAAAATAAAACTAATGTTCCTGGTTTTACTTGAAGTTCTTTAGGTTCATAAAGATTATTTATGATTTTATTTATTAGATTTATATCAATATAATTATTTTTATAATCTCTTCCTTCAGTTATATATTCAAAAGAACCTCCTTTTAAAGGTGATTGTATCATTAATGTAATTGCAAAAGATGCATTATCAAAATGCCATCCTAATTGTTGACCTTCTTGATAATAATTATAGTTAATTGATGATAATTTGTCACAATATGGAAATATATTTTGTAAATCTAAAATACGTACTAGAAAATTTTTAAAAATAGTAGAAGCGTAAAGAGTATTTAAGTCTGAATATTTATCTATTAAATCATGCGGAACACAGCCTTTATCACTAGTCATCAATACATTTAATGGGTCATCGATTTTTAAATCATTATTTTTTTTATTTAACAAAACTGTATGTTTTTGAGAACAATAAAAAGCTTGATGTTCAAGTTTTTTTGCTTCTTCTAAAATATTTTTAAGACTTTGATTGGTTAAAAAATTAGACAATACTAATAAAGAATTAGTATGTAATTTTTTTTTACATAAATTAACATAGTCATCATTATTAATAGGATGTTCAAGAAAGTTTATTATTTTTTTTATATCTAACATCATAAAGAATATTTTAAGTATATTTTTTATATTTTGGTAATTTATCTTTTATAGAATAATAATCTCTTTTATTGCTTATGTATATATGAGCACTAGTAGATAAATAAGTTGGATTTTTAAATAAACCTGCTGATATAGATATATTTTTAGAATTTTTTCTTTTATAAAATATACTTGCTCCACATTTATTGCAAAAACCTCTTTTTGCTTTTTTAGATGATTTGAACCATTTAAGGGTTTTTTTTGATATATAAACAATATTACTATCTTGTGTATTGGTGTAAGATGCGTAATTACCATGGGTTTTAGTACATTGTATACAATGACAATTAACAACAGATCTCATAATTCCTATAATTTTTAAATTCACACCTTTACACAAACAGCTGGCATTATAAGTTTTTTTCTTAATCATTTATAATTATTTCAAAATACATTAAATACTATTGATATCAATGGAATGGAATTTTGACAATACATACTTAAAATTACCTAAAATTTTCTTTACTGAAATTCACCCTGACTCATTAGTAAATCCTAAATTTGTATTGTTTAATAATGAAGTTGCAAAAAAATTAAATATTGAAAATAATATACAAAGTAAGAATGATATTCTTAAAATATTTTTTAATAATAAAAAATCAAAATATATTAAACCTTTTTCTCAAGCATACGCGGGTCATCAATTTGGTTATTTTACAATTTTAGGAGATGGACGAGCACATATTATAGGGGAAGTAATTTCAAAAAATAATGAAAGATTTGATATTCAATTAAAAGGATCTGGAAAAACACCATATTCAAGAAATGGAGATGGAAAAGCTACACTAGGTACAATGATTAGAGAATTTATAATTAGTGAATCAATGAATATTTTAGATATACCTACAACAAATTCTTTAGGAGTCATTATAACAGGAGAAGAAGTTTTAAGAGAAAAAATTGAAAAAGGAGCTATTCTTATAAGAATAGCAAAAAGCCATATACGTATTGGAACTTTTCAATATGCTAATATGTATGAAGACAAAAATTATATAAAAGAATTAACTAATTATACAATAGATAGACATTATCCAGAATTAATAAATAAAAAAAATAAAGTAGAAATATTTTTAGAAAAAGTAATGACAAAACAAATTAATTTAATAATAAATTGGTTAAGAGTTGGTTTTATTCACGGTGTAATGAATACTGATAATATGTCAATTGCTGGAGAAACAATAGATTATGGCCCTTGTGCTTTTATGGATGAATACAACCCTAATACAGTATTTAGTTCAATTGATCGTAATGGAAGATATGCATATAAAAATCAATCTAAAATAGTGTT
>CEUS01039796.1_pt1 | contig 11768 bp, 10 predicted proteins | sample 427031 | NCBI WGS metagenome assembly CEUS01 (sample SAMEA2622837, study PRJEB7988) | marine metagenome | biome: marine biome (ENVO:00000447); feature: marine epipelagic mixed layer (ENVO:xxxxxxxxx); material: "saline water (ENVO:00002010), including plankton (ENVO:xxxxxxxx)" | depth 140 m | reverse complement strand
AGCAATCGTTTGTTGAATAAACTCAGCAGATACCGGATGGATCAGTGCATCAACCACAGCTGAGTACACGACAGGCTGAATGGAACCTGGCCGGGAATCCTGCAGAGCCGTTATCAGCGACACAGATAAAGACACCACTACCCAACACACCACCAACCCGACCCGGAATCGTCGAATTCGTTTCATTAATGGGCGCCCAATTTCATTTTGAATTAGATACCAACGGTAAAACGAGCTGCGTTCAGCTGTCAACGAACAAACCGCTACTCCCCCGCCCACCGACGAATCTGGTAAGGTTACGCGGAATGTACACGGCGGCAATTCTTGCCGGTGGTCAAGCTCGTCGAATGGGTGGTCAGCCCAAAGCCCTGCTTCCGATCGGCGGTTCGCGAATCATAGACCGTCAGTTGATGACCGTACGGGAGATTGCCGATCACGTAGCAATCGTGGCCAACGACCATACACTCTACAAGTCACTCGGCGTTCCAATTTGGCCAGACATCAGACCAAGTTGTGGCCCCTTGGGAGGAATTCTTACAGCACTAGTTCATGCCACGACTCCCATCACGCTTGTACTCGCCGGTGACATGCCATTTGTGACAGTGCGATTTCTCCAGTATTTAGCCGACTCTGGACGTGATGTTGATGTAGCAATTCCTCGTACCACCGAGGGATATCAACCTTTATGCGCAGCATACAATCAACGATGCATCAAGGTCATTCAAAAACATCTCGATACACGAACCAATAAAGTGACAGATTTCCTGCCTACCGTAACAGTTCGAGAACTTGGACCAACTGAAACAGCGTCTTTTGATCCGACTGGCACACTTTTTTTCAATATCAATTCACCCAACGACTACGAAACCGCCTTAAAACTCTACCCAAAAACTCGTAGACCTAGCTCAGCGCTATGATCCTGCTACTCCATCAAAGAGTACATGACCGATTCAGGTCAGTACTAAAGACACTTTACGACCTGTCACCAGAAGTGTGTCCGAATATTACGATTCAATACCCGCCTACTCGCCAGCTAGGCGACCTTGCTATCACTGTCGCTTTTGAACTGGCTAAAACACTTCGCAAGTCACCGCAGGCGATCGCCGAAGAAATCGTTGAAGCATTAGGGCATATCGAGGGAGTCGCCAAAGCTGAGGCCACAAAGAACGGATACGTCAATATCTATCTTGATCGAGCACATTACCTCCGGTCAGTACTAAATTCCCAACACAGCTCTCTTCTAAACGAAAATATCGAAGCTCCCAAGATCATTGTTGAACACACAGCGATTAACCCAAACAAAGCAGCCCATGTTGGACATCTTCGTAACGCTGCCTTAGGTGACACGTTAGTCCGACTTCTTCGATTTTCGGGCCAAGCGGTTGAAATTCAGAACTACATCGATGATACCGGAGTACAAGTCGCAGACGTCGTTATCGGATTTGAACGACTGGAATCAAAATCCCTAAAAGACGTTCAGTTGCTCTGTGATTCACCAGGCTTCGACTACTACTGCTGGGACCTCTATGCGAAAGTTACCGAATGGTACGATGCCGATCAATCACGATTGGAAATCCGTAAGAACACTCTGCAAGACCTAGAACGAGGCGGCAATCCATCAGCAGAATTAGCAAACTTGATTGCAGATCGAATCGTTAGATGCCACCTCGCAACAATGGACCGACTAAACGTCGAGTACGACCTCTTAAGCTGGGAAGGAGACATACTCAGACTCGACTTCTGGGAAACGGCCTTTGATCTTTTAAAGGAAGCCGGTGTCCTGTTCCTTCAAACAACTGGCCCTCAAGCCGGATGTTGGGTCATGGAAATTAGAGAGGATCACCCCAACGATAGTACTGACCCACGGTTCAAGGTTGTTGTGAGATCTGACGGAACCGTCACGTATGTTGGCAAAGACATTGCGTACCAGTTCTGGAAATTTGGACTAATAGGTAAAACCTTTAGATTTCGCCCATATCTGACTCAACGGTCTGGACGGCCGCTCTGGACGACAGCTACTGAGGGAAGCGAAGACCAGCAAGCATCTCCACGTTTTGGTCACGCCTCAGCAGTGTTTAACGTAATCGACACCCGTCAAGCCTATCTTCAAAAACTCCTTCAACAGGCATTGGTCGCAGCAGGCCACAATAAAGAAGCAGAAGGGTCTGTACACTTTTCGTACGAAATGGTGGCTTTGTCTCATAGTACAGCCAAAAAACTAGGTTATGGAAACCGGGACTCGACCAACCGTCCCTTCGTCGAAGTGTCTGGACGGAAAGGGTTGGGCGTTAAAGCCGATGACCTCTTGAACCTTGTAACCAAAGCCGCCGACGGTGAGGTGCGTGCACGTAACAAGGAATTAGACGACACCGAAGTTCATACCATTGCCACGACTATTGGAATCGCAGCTGTCCGCTACTTCATGATCAAGTATTCACGCGGCAAGGTCATCGCCTTTGACATTGACGAAGCGCTGAGTTTCGAAGGAGAAAGTGGCCCATACATTCAGTACGCAGCTGTGCGTGCCGGGAATATTCTTAGAAAACTGAAAGCCAATAACAATATCGACCGTCTCCATATAATCCAACGCCTTCCCTCGCTTTCGCTTTCTTCTCTTGATGATCCGCATGGAACGGACCTTTGGGACCTAGTGCTCGAAGCATCACGTTTAGAAGAAGTCGCCGAACAGGCAATTCGCACATTGGAACTCTCATCGCTAGCCAAATACGTCTTCACTTTGGCGCAATCTTTTAACGGGTTCTACCACCAATATCCAGTACTCAATGAATCAGACCCGGATGTTCGTCTGTGGCGAGCAGCAGTTGTTGTCTACGTTCGGGATCAATTAAGCAGGGCTCTGGAATTAATGGGGTGTGAAGTCCCTACCCGGATGTGACGATTTGCGCGGCCCTAGGTATTAACTTTTGCCGCAACAGCAAAACTTAACTTTCGAGCTTGGCGAGTAATTCAATGTGAGCCGAATTCGGAAACATGTCAAAAGCCTGTATTCTTTCAATAGCGTAACCAGCTTGGCGGAACCTGCCGATATCGCGTGCGAAAGTAGCCACATCACACGACACGTAGACAATTGAGGCTGCCCCTCTCTGTACTAGACGTTCCAGAACTGTCTTGGACAATCCCGCCCTTGGAGGATCGACGATGACCGTCCCTGGAATACGTTGAGAACTTCCCGTCAGAAACCGCTCAACTGAAGTTCCAACGACTTGAATTCTGCGCTGCGCCCTCTTGGCATTCTGCGTCAAATCCTCACGAGCGATAACATCTCGCTCGACTGCAGTAATTTCCTCACCGCCCAAACTTGCCAACGTTACCGCAAAGAGCCCCACGCCAGCATAGAGGTCCAGAATCGGCCCGCTTTTGACATAGTTACAGACCGCATTAACTAATGACGGTAGTAGGTAACGGTTGGCCTGAAAGAACGAGCGTGCATTTCTACCAATCGTCCCTTCGATCGATGGTGATTCAGGCAAAAGCGTAGCCACAGAGTCGACAACGTTAGATTTTCCTGCCACAGTCTCTATTACAGAACTTCCCGGTCGAGACCACGTCAGTCCTGAAAGCGAACAACCCGAAGCCCAGCCAGAAATTGCTTTAGATAAGGCAGGATTCTTGAGATGAAAGTTAATGACCCGCGTTTCAGCTGCAATATCTTCCGCAAAGTCTATATGTAGAACCGACCGGTAATTCGTACCGGCTAGCCTTCGTCCCACCATCGCGAGAGTATGGTTCGTCGCCGAGAGTAGCTGACCTGTATCAGCGGGATTACACAGCTGATGCGTACCTTCCCGAAGAAAACCAAGACCGGATGCCCCAACATGTAATCGACCTCGCATCCGATACCCGTGCTCAGGGGACGGGGCAACAGTTACCCGACCTAGGTCGTTAGCACGAGCAATCCGCCGCAGTGCATCATGGATTACCTCTGCCTTCAACCGTAGCTGGCGGTCATAATTGATATGCAAATAAACCTGTCCCCCACAAGTGGGGTCGACATTTATTGCACGGCGATCAGGATCGGGTTCCACAACATCGACCACCGCGGCATGAATTACATCTCTACTTTCTCGAACAACTCCGGCTCGTACTCGTTCTCCAGGAATCGCGCCAGATACGAGAACAACTCGGCCACAATGGTAAGCAAGCATGACTCCGCCGGCAACAGGCCGCTCAACGCGAAGGTCAAGAAGAGATTTCATAACTTGACCAACTCGGTAGTCTGAACGTTTTCCTCCCAGAGAAATACGGAATCAAAAGATTATTCGAAAGAAATCTTCGGAAGTTTAAAGTGGTCATATAGTAGGCGGTCTATACCTACACGTTTGGCCGCCGCGAACGCATCGGGAGGCATCCTCTCTCGAAACGACTCAAGTTCAATTGCCATTTCTGACTGCATCGACTCAAAAGTCCCGGAATCAACGACTTCATATAACACCGCCGTCAATTCGATTTCAATTTGTCGAAGACGTTCAACGACTTCCTGTCGTGCAGCACCCTGGGTAATCCGAATCCTCTCATGAACTAGATTAAGATCAGCAATTGATCTGGTAATTACTTCCAGCATCGCAGGCAACTGTCCATCAGCATCGCGACAGGTTGTCAACCGAGAGATAGTCCGTTTAATGTGAGCCTCCACTGGAGACTGCTTAACCTGAGACCCAGATGGAGTTTCCGACAAAGCACCGGGCCCTACGGCACGGCACCACTCATCAAACAATTCCCTAACGTCTGCTTCGCAGAACTCGATTCTGATCGGACGCCGTGTTCGTCCTTTCCGGTAATGGCGCTCAAATGTTCGGTCAATCGAACGAAAAACGACGTGCAATGGAATCCGCCTCTCTGCCCAGTCACACACCAAATCAAATCCAGGACCAACAATTCGTACAAGATGACCGCTGTTCTTATTGCAAAGATACGATTCGACTTCACGACAATAAAAGCCAAGATCCATAGATCTACAGAAGACAGTGACTCTACTCCTAGCCCCCAGCGTTCCTTTCCCAGATCAGTCTGAGACCAATCAAAGTTAGATCGAGATGGGTGTGGTCAATAAAGCGAACCTCAGTTGCCATCTTTTCAGCAAGTCCCCCTGTAGCCACACATATGGAAGATTTCGCTTCCGGCAGCGAATCATTCACGCGTTCGAGAATCCCCTCGATCATGGCGACATACCCGTAAAACAATCCTGACTGTATCGCTCCAACAGTTGTCCGACCAATTAGCGCTGCTGGTCGCTGAATATCCACTCTTGGTAGGCGGGCGGCGCGATCAAACAAAGCATCTGCCGAAATTTCAACACCGGGACAAATGATGCCACCCAGATACTCGCCTGCCGGCGATATGACATCAAAAGTAGTAGCAGTTCCGAAATCCACTACGATTATCGGGTGGCCACTCTCTCCGTAGAATGCTCGTGCAGCAACACTGTTGACTAGCCGGTCAGCACCGACTTCTTCCGGATGTTCATACAAAATCGGAAGGCCCGAATTATTTGAATCAACATGCAACACCTGTTGCCCAAATCCCTGTGCAACCATTTTCGTGACACTCTTCGTGACTGTTGGCACTACCGAAGACAGGATCACACCGGTAATTTTCCCGGGATCAACCCGTCGTTCCGAAAAAAGTCTACTGACAATTACCCATAACTCATCTGCTGTGCGTTCCGCCGTTGAAGCCAGTCTCCAACTGACCGTCAGTTCGTCGCCAGTAAAGATTCCTATCGCAATATTCGTATTGCCAACATCAATTGCCAAGAGCATCTCAGCCCTCCAGGGAATCTAGGCTTGGCTCCGGAAGCCACACTAGCGTCCCACCCAACACTCGCTCACTTTGTTCACCGAACCGAACACGAAGCGCACCATCAGAATCGATCCCCTCGGTAATACCACTACGATCACCCTCAGTAGACGCCCACGAGACTCTCGCCCCATGACTCGAAGGAGACAGTTCTCGCCACCGCTGCAACATCGTTGCTCCACCAGCGGCCCTACATTTGTCACTCCATGCTGCCAAAGACAAAAGTATGCTGGACATTACGACTCCGCGGTCTATCTTCCGTCCAGATATCGCTTCAAGCGATGACGCCCTGTCGGCTATATCGGGGGGATATCCCATTGAGTTAACGTTAACGCCGATGCCAACGACTACGGCACCGTGATCTGTTCCGCCAGACACTCCTTCTGCCAAGATACCTCCAACTTTCTTCCGTCGTGGCCACATGGGACTCGATTCATCGGATTCAACAACCAGATCATTCGGCCATTCAAGGTCGACGGCGACGTCGGTCGCCACACGAATACCCTCGGCAGCCACCACCCCCGCTAGCAGAGTAATTGGTAAAGCCTGCAAATCTCGAATTACAACGGAGAGATAAAGACCTGCTCCCTCAGGTGAAAACCAGTTTCTTCCACGCCGGCCACGGCCCGAAGTCTGCGCTGAGGCAAGAACAGTCGTGCCGTCTGGCGCGCCTGACTCCAGCAAGCCCATAGCTACGTCGTTGGTCGACTCGACAACGTCAAAATAAGCTAGACGCTGTGTGAAACGTAAAAGACGGGTCGCAACAGCCCGTTCGCCCAATGCTCGGACGAAATCCTTCGGCAGAACATCTGTCATTTCAAGGCAGTATCAACGTTCAGGTCGAAGCTAAAATCAACGGCTTGCGCCGAGTGTGTCATCGCACCAATCGACACATATTCAGGACCGACAACCGCGACCTCTTCGAGTCGATCCATCGTAAGTCCTCCAGACACCTCAACTTTTGCGACGCCACGTGTTAGCCGAATCGTCTCCTCAATTTCTATTCGATCCATATTGTCGGCTAGCAGAACATCAGCTCCTGACTCAACAGCTTGTGCTACATCCGAACGGTTCTGCACCTCCACCGTGACCAAGCCCGTATGACCTGCCCGTTTAACGCGGGCCACCGCCTCTGAAATCGAACCCGCGAGAGCAATATGGTTGTCCTTGATTAAGATCGCATCGTCAAGCGCCACCCTGTGATTCACTCCACCGCCGGCTCGCACCGCATACTTATCGAGAGCACGGAGAGTCGGCATCGTTTTTCGGGTATCCAGGACTATAGTTCGTCCCTTCACCGTAGTAACACATTGATGGGTCAACGTTGCCACGCCGGACATTCGTTGAAGGAAATTCAGTGCAGTCCTCTCAGCAGTGAGCAGTGCTCTACCTGATCCGGCGACACGAACAACTTCATCCCCAGCACCACATTTGTCGCCGTCCCGATGCAACCGAGAAACGTGAACAGTCGGATCCAGCTGCGAGAACGTCTCGACCGCCACCTCCAAGCCAGCTAAAACACATGGTGCCCCACACACAACCTCACCGACAGCTCGTAGGTCAGGAGGAACCGTAGCAACGGTCGTCACATCACCTGACCTTATGTCTTCAGCCAGGGCACGACGTACCGTCTCTCGATAGAGGGAAGGTTCTAAAGGCAGAAGCCCCTCGCCCTTCATCCGCCCAACTCCACCAAGATCTGTTCAAGTTGAGCTTGGCGCTGACCAATCGTCTCCTCTTGAGTTTTCGCGTCAGCGACAACTTCCGGAGCAGCACGTTCGACAAACTTTGAGTTCGCTAGTCGCGATTGTAATAGGGTTCGTTGCTTGGATAGCTTCTTCAAATCACGTTTCACACGTTCGATTTCTTTGCCCCGATCGACGACACCTGCCAGCGGCACGTGAATCCGAAAATTACGTACAACACGCTTGACTGTGTCAGGATCGGGTCGAACATTATCAGAAAATTCGAGCGTCTCTAAACCCGCAAGACGCGACATTTGTTCCCGAGATGCTTTTAACAAACCTTCGTCGTCCTTAGAGGCCGACTCGATAATGGCACAGACCTTTCGGGACGTTGGCACTCCCCACTCCGAACGCAGCGTGCGTATAGACGTGACAACCTCCTGTAAGAGTGCCATTGTCGAAGCCGCCGTGGTATCCCGCCACTCCGATCTCGGACGTGGAAACGCCGCTAACGTAATCGTCGCCTTATTTTCGTCGGCGCGAGTGCCATCTCCTGGTCGCTGCGGCAGGGACTGCCAAATCTCTTCAGTGACAAACGGGATGAAGGGGTGTAAAAGTCGCAGAATCTGGTCATGAACTTCCAACAGCACGGCAACTGCCTGGTCCCGCTCGCGACCCCGCGCTTGTAACGGTGCTTTAGTTAACTCGATATACCAGTCTGCATATTCATGCCAAACAAAGTGATAGAGACGATCGGCCGCTACATCAAACCTAAATTCATTCAACGCCTGGTCCACCTCGAACGTCACCTCTCTCAAGCGGTGCAAAATCCAGCGATGGGCCAAGTTTAGCGAGTCTAGCTTCGGCATATCTGGACGCACCGTCACATCTGCCGGTAAATTCATTAAAACAAACCGCGATACATTCCAAATCTTGTTAATGAATTGGCGGTAACCTTTTAGTCTTCCATCAGACAAAGAGATATCCATCCCCGGAGACGCCAATGCAGCGAGAGTAAATCGAAACGCGTCTGCTCCAACCTCGTCTATCAATTTCAGCGGGTCGACCACGTTGCCCTTCGACTTACTCATCTTCTGACCATGCGCGTCGCGCACCAAGGACGTTATGTATACCTGCTGAAACGGCGCAGAATCAGCGAACTTCAAACCTAACATCATCATTCGAGCGACCCAGAAAAAAATAATGTCGTGCGCTGTTATCAACAGCGTGGTTGGGTAATACCTTGCCAAGTCAGCGGTTGGATCTGGCCACCCCATGGTGCTAAAAGGCCACAGCCCAGAGCTAAACCACGTGTCAAGAACGTCGGTGTCTTGCCGGAGCGAGCCACCACATTTGCAAAGTTCCGGTGTCTCTTCAGAAACGAGAACTTCATCACAGTCATTGCAATACCAAGCCGGAATACGGTGTCCCCACCATAACTGTCGAGAAATACACCAGTCGTGAATATTCGTCATCCAGTCGTTATAAATCTTGGTCCAATTGTCAGGAACAAAAGTCGTCTTTTCAGTTGCGACAGCGTTGAGTGCCGATTCAGCCATCGGTTCAATCTTGACAAACCACTGTGTTGAAAGCAGAGGCTCAATCACTGTCCCACAGCGTTGGCAGTGCGCCACAGCGTGGACGTGGTCTTCGACACCCACAAGCAAACCATCGAGTTCTAGCCGCTCGACAATCGCATCTCTCGTCTCAAACCTATCACGTCCCTTATAAGGTCCGGCGGCGGCGGTCATACGACCATCTTCATCAATAACCGAAATCTGAGGAAGGTCGTGCCTCTTGGCCATTTCAAAGTCATTTGGGTCATGTGCCGGTGTGACCTTAACCACACCGGTACCAAATTCTGGGTCGACGAAATCATCTTGCACAAACGAAACTTCTCGCCCCATGATCGGGAGGCGAACGGTTCGCGTCCGAACCGACTCGTAACGCGTATCGGCAGGATGAACCGCAATCGCTGTGTCTCCCAATAGTGTTTCCGGCCGGGTCGTCGCAACGACCACGAACCCGTCACCATCCGTAAACGGATATCGAATTCGATACAAACCACCTCTTGTGTCCTTATGAACCGCTTCTAGATCAGATAGGGCCGTACGACATCGAGGACACCAACTGACAAGATACTTTCCCCGGTAAATCAGTCCGTCCTGATACAACGAAACGAATACTCGTCTGACGGCACGAGAGAGACTCTCGTCTAATGTGAACCGTTCGCGCGACCAATCGACCGACGACCCCAGTTGCCGCATTTGACTAGTGATTGTTCCGTGACTCTGCTTCACCCACTCCCAAACCCTATTTTCAAAGGCCTCGCGACCGAGGTCATGCCGTGTTTGCCCCTCATTGGCCAGTTGCTTTTCAACCACATTCTGAGTGGCTATACCTGCGTGATCGGTTCCGGGAAGCCAGAGAACGTCATACCCTTGCATCCGTTTCCATCTCGCGACAATATCCGGCAAGGTCTGATTCAGAGCATGCCCTATGTGCAACCAACCAGTTACGTTCGGAGGAGGCAGTACCATGCTAAATGGTTGACGGGAAGATTCCGGGTCAGCTCGAAACGCACCTATATCCTCCCAATAGGCGTACCACTTAGGATCCACCGCCGCATGCTCAAACACTTTCGTTAATTCAGGCATCGTCCGATCGCAGTTTGTCTTTGAGTCGCTCAAGCTCATCTCGAACCATCTGTTCGGCAACTCGCGACACAATCTTGCCAACGGTCTCACGAATTACACGATCAGACATTTTTTCAAATACATGCGAGACAATTTGGTCAAGCGTCTCATCAGTAAGGACAACTGATTGCTTGTTTGAAATCGCGGATGTCGCATCAGGAGACGGCGCGTGAACTCTCTCTTCATTAACGTTTTCCTTCGTTTGGTCAGATGACGCCGCCACTGTTTGATGCGTGTTTCCTAACAATTCGTGCACCGTTCGAACCAGTGTCTTGGGTTCGAACGGCTTCACCAAAACAGCCACACAACCGGCAGCCTTTGCCCGTTCCTCATCGAGCGTCTCAAAAGCTCCGCTCATCAGAACAATAGGTATTCGCTTGCCAACCGAGATCGACGCAACAAATTCAGCCACTTCGTAGCCCGTACCATCCGGCATTCGCGTATCAGCTAGCACCAACGATGGCTGATTTGCCTTAATTTGCTTGATAGCGTCTTTTCCAGTTTCTGCTACAGCGATGTCGACATTTTCATCCGACAATGCGAGTGCAACAACACGCTGTATGGTGGGACTGTCATCGGCAATGAGAACTGTCTGTCGCATTTACTGTCCTATGTAGAAGTAGTTGGTTCAGGTCGCACGTTGTTCTCGATAAAGTCGATGATAGACCGCATAGGGGTACCAGGCTGAAAAACCGCTGCAATACCCAAGCCCTTCAGATTTTCCACGTCGGCATCTGGAATAATCCCCCCAACTACCACCAGAACATCGTTAAGCCCATTCTCGCTTAAAAGCTCGGTCAGTCGAGGGCAGACGTAATTGTGAGCTCCAGAAAGAATCGAAATCCCTATAACATCCGCATCTTCCTGCAGTGCAGTCTCTACGATCTGTTCCGGAGTCTGACGTAGACCAGTGTAGATTACCTCCATGCCAACATCCCGAAGCGCCCTAGCTATGACCTTGGCACCGCGATCATGTCCATCCAGACCTGGCTTTGCTATAACCACTCGAATCTTACGCATCGGCTAGAACGCACCTTTCAGACCAAAAGCAATGGTTTTCTCTGAGGCCGAGTCGAAAAGCCTGCCTGTGTGCCTGTACCACGGCAAAGTAATTATATGGGGCTCCGGGAGAGTTGTCTGGTCAGGAGCCCAAGCGAAAGGCGACAAGCTCAGTTAGTTCATCACTTGGTGTCGTAGCACTAAGCTCAACAACGTATTCTCCTGGAGCAAGACTCGCAGGTTGAATGTCAACCTGATACCGACGGCCATCGTCGGCCGGCTGCACAATTAAAGGGAACATCCGATCCCCGCGACGATTGAGTAACCATGCCTCGACCGATGGGACCGTTGCACCTGGTGCATATGTCTCAAACCGCAGTAATAGACGTTCAGTCCGGCGAAACTCTCGAGACACGGCTGGTACCGCATCCCAATCATCGACTAGTTCCCTCCACATCATTGTGTTCCGTGCACGCACGAATGAAGGCGTACTGAGTATTAAATTGGCACCGGTGAAGTCTGGGACGTCAATCCTTTCGCGGTCACGGTCTAAAACCTCACCATTTGCACC
>CEUS01257901.1_pt1 | contig 11783 bp, 7 predicted proteins | sample 427031 | NCBI WGS metagenome assembly CEUS01 (sample SAMEA2622837, study PRJEB7988) | marine metagenome | biome: marine biome (ENVO:00000447); feature: marine epipelagic mixed layer (ENVO:xxxxxxxxx); material: "saline water (ENVO:00002010), including plankton (ENVO:xxxxxxxx)" | depth 140 m | reverse complement strand
CCGGCGAACTCAAGTGGGAGCTGGAGAATATAGACTCGAATACGGATGTTGTCGCAGCAGATGTAGATGGTGATGGCGCACTTGAGTTTGTTGTAGGGGGGAATACGGTTACGGCGATCAAAGCAAAGGGGAAGAGAGAAGGATATGTGTTGTGGGAACTGGGGCTACCCGGTGGATGCTTGACGCCGACTATCGGTGATATGGATGGTGATGGTAGGAGTGAGATTATCGTAAGTTGTGGCGATGGGTTGATAAGAGCGTATAAGTAGAGGCAAGGGCAAAGGCGCCCGTGAGTCGAGAGTCAAGGGTCGGGGGTCAGATGGCCTGGTTGTGATGGATTGGGAGAGCCTTGTTTCTCGATACACCTTCCGCAGCCTCTGGCTGCTCCAGGCACTCGAAATCTGTGGTTTGAGCAGAAACGCTGGCTGAAGTATATGGAAGAAACATGTCTGCGAGTTTCACGGATCAATGTTCCAGAATAGGATGGGAGGTTGGATGAAGGCTGCAAAGCTGTTGAAGGAGAAGGTGGATCGGAGAGAGATTACAACAGGATTGCTGGCGACGGATCTGTTGTTTGTGGAGATGGTCGAATACTGCCAGAGGTCGGGAATAGATTACCTGATTGCCGATCAGGAACATGGTGTTCACAGTGACGACCTGGTGGCACGGGTCTGCGCGTTGGGGCGGATGGTTGACTTTCCGGTCCTCATTCGAACGATCGATACGGCCTATTCAACTATTCGAAGGGCAATTGACAGGGGGCCTTGTGGGTTTCTATTGCCGGGGATCGAGTCTGCAGTGGATCTGGATCGGGTAAGAGACAGCATCTACCTACCCCCAAGAGGCAATAGAAGGCCTGGTGGACCTGGCAACTACTGGGTGTCGGACTTCACATACAATACCTGGAAACACGAGGTGGAGGATGACTTCATCGTTCTGCCTCAGATCGAAACACGAACGGGGCTGGATCACGCGGAGGAAATCGCCGGTCACGAGATTACAACGGCGATAGCAATCGGACCTTACGACCTGTCTGCGGACCTCGGCGTTTGCAGTGAGATGGACCATCCGGATATGAAGGCGGCTGTGGAAGTTATCCGCAAAGCGGGAGAGAAATCAGGTAAGACGATGTGGAGAATTGGGGATGGTTCGGTTCTGGCGAAGGAGGGATTTCACTTCTTGTGCATCGGTGAGCCCATGGCGATGTTGAAGAATGAGATGGCGCGGGCGAACAAAGCCGCCCAAGATGTGAAAGTCTAGGATGTGACCCCGAAAAGCCCGGCTGCGTTGTTCCAGAAAATGTCTTCCACCTGAGAATCGGTCAGACGCTCGGACCAGCAGGCCATTTTCACGGATTGTAGATGTTCCAGTCCTATGAGCAAAGGCTGAATCAATCGATGTTTTTCGTCCCAGACGGGTGTGTCTTCGTAGAGCCAAAGGAACGTATCGGCTACGCCCAGAGATCTGCCTCGCCAATGACTAACAGGGAGGTCACTACCATACATCAACCGGTCGTGACCGATGATGCGCATAATCGCCTGATGGGCGATGGGTTCGCAGTTGGCGCTGGTGTCGAAGAAGAGGTTGTCCAGACCTTTGAGCTTCTCGAGGCCATCCAGATTGTGAGCAGGTTGGAAACCTCTTGCAGAGTGGGCTAGGATGAGCTTCATGTTCGGGTAGGATTCACAGTACTGGCGGATCCAGTGCAGGTTGTCCGGATCGGCGACGGCCCGTGTCTTGACCATATGCAACGTAATGCACCAGGATTCCTGGTTGGCGACTTCGAGGAAAGGCTCGGGAAGGAAGTCGGGAATTGAGGCTTCCCACGTTGGATTCACCGAGGCCATCGAGTGGTAGCACTTGAGTCCGTGCAGCCCAAGTTTTTCGACCTGTTCCCTGACGTGCTCCGGATCGTCCTTTGGTGTGATAAAATAGAGTCCCCTGCTGTCCGACGAGTCAGATATGCTGTCGGCAACCCATTGATTCGCAAGTCGCACTTTGTCGCACTTGTTTTCCGAGGCGAACGGGATGAAGAGGGCTTCGGTTTGTCTTGGACCATGCAGGTCACCGATCAGTGTGGTGTATTCATCGCGACCAACATTAGGGACCCCGGGTATTGACCAGGAGACGCATTCCTGTTTCCAGAGATGTGTGTGGGCGTCGAATATACGGTCCGGCAAGAAAGAATCCAGTTCCCGATTGAAGAACTCGCGGTCGATATCGGTAGCACGCGACGATGCGGACATAAGGGAGACCTCGGTAGCGGGTTTGTGGTGGAGATGGAATATAAGTTGGTGAGGCGTCAGTAGCCAAGGTAAGGCAGAGGCGTCCAAAGTCCGATGTCCGGCAGGTACGTCAAAGGCGGTAGACAGAACAAAACCTTAGGACCAGGTCTATAGCGGGAGTCGTGATAGATTTTGGTTAGGCCTTGTTCTCGACTCCGCTTCCCCCTTCGCCATCCTTCGCTGAAGCTACGGAGGAGAGGCGAACATACGGGGTTAATGAGGAAAGGAGGTATCAGTGGCAGATCTAATAAAGATGTTGGACGAGGGTGTGGTGCTGGGAGACGGTGGTATGTTCCTCGAGTCGTTGCATCGGGGTTACACCGTTCCTCAAATCATCGGTGATGAGCCGCAAGCTTTGCGTCAGATACACAAAGACTATTACAACGCGGGGTCTCAGGTCCTTCAAGCGCTGACGTGGTTCACATCGGCGCCCCAACTGGAGGAGAGATACGGCTGGGGCAATCGGATGGAGGAGATTAACAGCACTGCGATCCGTATAGCGAAGGAGGCATCCGAATACAGTGTCCCAGTGGGTGGATGTCTGGTGTCGACGATGACAGGATCGAGAAGCGGACCTCCCGTTTTTGATCCAGAGGACGAATCTTCTCACGCACGGGCCATGGTCGAGTGGGATGAACAGATCGAGGTGCTGGTCGAGGCTGGTGCGGATTTCCTGATTCCGGAGACATTTTTTCGGTTCGATGAAACTCGGGTGTGTCTGAAATCGTGCAAGAAGGTGGATTTGCCTACTATGGTGCTGCTGGGGATCGGCAGTCCAGAGCAGACACACGATGGTGTTGGTGCCGCCGAGTGTGCAAGGATCCTCGAAGCCGAAGGTGCAGATGTCGTAGGTACGGTCTGTATAGGGGATCCCGATCAAATGCTACCTACAACCCTTGAGATGCGTAACGCTGTGGATATTCCGGTGGCGTGTCAGCCCAAGGGGTTCAGACAAGCGAAAGACACTGAAGAGGTGGGGTATAATGTCGCGCGTTATCAGATGGCGACTTCACCAGAGCAAATGGGAGATTTTGCGATTAAGGCCAAGGCTGAGGGGATCAACTACGTTGGCGCTTGCTGTGGCGCGGGACCGTCTCACATCAAGGCGATGGCAGAGGCGTTGGGGTAGAGTTACGGTAGAGGCGTCCGGTGTCCGATGCAGCTTCTCGATGACCTTTCGCAGTCTGTGGCTGATCTAGGCACTCGAAATCTACAGGTGAATGTGGAAGAAAAGAAGCAGGTCCCAAGTTCTAGGTGACCAAGTTGGAGAGGGCGATATGGAAGTAAAGAGAAGGACCAGGAAACTTGTGGCCGAACATGGTGTGGTGAGCGCGTTTGGAAGTGATTTCTTTGGGTATTTCGGGTGGCCGACCGTGGCGAGGATGGACAATGGTACGATGATAGTGGCTGCTTCAGGATTTCGTAACGGGCACGTATGTCCGTTCGGGCGAAACATCATTTGCTCGAGCAAGGATGACGGGAAGACCTGGTCCAGTCCTCGAGTTGTTAATGATTCTCCTTTGGATGATCGAGATACAGGGGCGGTCTGTATTCAAGGAAATCGTCTACTGTTGTCGTGGTTTACAACAGACAACCGACGGAATATCGAATCCCTGGATGAAGAGACAGCGGCTGCGTGGCGAACCGGACTGCACTGGGCCTCAGACGAGTCTGCGAACCGATGGGTAGGTGCGTGGACCTGTATCAGTGAGGATGGCGGAGAGTGTTGGGGAGTCCCTATCAGAGTTCCAGTTACGGCTCCTCACGGTCCCATCAGGCTCCGTAATGGTCATCTCCTGTACTTCGGCAAGGAGTTTCGGGTCAACATGGAAGGGTTCCAACTTGGGGACGGTGGGGTGGTCGCACTGCTGAGCACAAATGGTGGGGAGAAATGGGAAGAGTTGGGTAGAGTCCCAGTATATGAGGGAACGAAGGAGAACAACTACCATGAGCCACACGTGGCTGAGTTACCCGATGGGAGGCTTGTCGGGTTGATTCGATTCGAGACTGGGAAGTACGGCGGAGATGAAGAAGAATTGGGTTTGGTTAAGTTTTCGAATTTTCAAACCGTGTCAGAGGATGGTGGGAGAACCTGGAGTATGGCTGAACCACTGGGATTTCACGGCTCTCCTCCTCACCTTTTGTGTCATTCAAGCGGGGCATTGGTCTGTACATATGGTTACCGTGAAGAACCATATGGTGTTCGGGCTATGGTGAGCCGTGATGGCGGAGCGAGTTGGGATTACGATATGATCTTACGAGATGACGGACCTGACGGAGACCTGGGGTATCCTTCGAGCGTTGAGATGGGAGATGGAAGCATCTTTACTTTGTACTATCAGAAGCAGAAGACAAGAGAGGAAAAGTGCAGTTTGCTCTGGTCTCGGTGGGAGTTGTAGCAAGGACCAGAACCTATCAGCTCAAGTCATAAACTCTGAAGTTTGCCCAGTGCGTTACCAAAGGTGAAATGTCCAGAGGTGTCAAGCCTTGTTGCTTATGTTGGAGGCTGAGTCTTGCGCTCGAGTTACCCGGGTGGAGGGTGATGGTGTCTATCCCGGTTCTTGGGAGCTTGAAGAACGAAGGGTTCTCGTCTCCGGTCATCTGTGAGCCATTTATCCAGAGATGGACTGCATCGCAGGAGATGTCCCATTCCACCCGGAATTTGTAGACGTGATGGTGCGCGATGTCAATAGACTGGTCAAAGCGGGTGATTCCCTCGGCTGTGCAGAGTACCATGCTTCCACGCAGCAGCCCGAACTGAATGTTTCCGTATTTAGTGATGCCCTGGTGCTCCTCCAAGATCAAACAGGATTCACTTGATGCATCATCGGTTTTCATGTCGAATTCGACAGCGCCCTTCGCCAAAGTGGGGATGCGCGCCTTTACGTAGCCATATCTGGTTTTTGTTTCAAGCCAGCGATAGTCTACAGGTCTGAGAAAGGTGTCGCAAACATTGTCATCCGGCATTCCATCGAGAGGTGCATCCACGGGTTCCCAATGCACGGGGAAGGTTTCTTTGAGAACGATCCGGCTGAGCTCATACTCGGAAAACTCTTTCAGGTGAAACAGACTGCCCGTTTCAATGTTCTGGGTGATGAGCTCAATCCTTGAGATATCATTCGTGCCACCACAAAAATGGACCGTAACGGGCCCTTTGTCATCCAACGTGAACCGGACACTTCCTTGAGCCAGGTCAAAGAACTCGAATCGAAACGTGTGCTCATCGGATGGCACTACATAGGATTCACGCTCGAGGGAATTCGAGAATGGCTTGCCGTAGTGGTAAGTCAATGATAAAGCCGTTTCCAGGTGGTTGCCTGCCGAGGCGAAGAGAATCCTACCGTTGCGGTCGATCCGGCAATCGATTGTGGTCAAATTGTTCCGGCTGCTCAACCGGATGCAATATGACTTGCCGAGGGTGACGCGGAGCTTCAGTTCGATTGCGCTCCTGGACCCTCCGATCGGGTTGGTCAGCATTCGTGAGCAAGCAGCTCTGCCAGTCGACCCGTCGAGTGTCAGGTAGCCGTCCTTGCCGAACGCGTAGGATCCTCCTTCTCCGCGATCGTGCCAATTGAAATCTTGAGAGAGTATAAGCATAGGGTTCCATATGCGGAAAAGTGTGAGTTGAGAAAATACGGAGGCAGGTCGAATCAAGCAATTCGTAAGATTCGGTACGGGGAAGTTGTATCTCGCTGATGCTACTGAGGGTGAGGTAGAGGCAGAGCATAGGTGAGGGCTGGGATTTGCCTCTCGGTACACCTTCCGAAGCCTACGGCTGCTTCAGACACTCGAAGTCTACGGGTGATCGCACCATATTCAAAGTCGAGTGAGCCGAGGTTCTCGACTTCGCTCGAACGTACGGGGTTGGTCTGAGCACTGTTAAAATTGGGGGATACTTGATGGCTGAGCAGGATTTGGAGCGTATTCGAGCTTTGGGTGAGGCGGGTCAGTTTACGCCAGAGGATGTGGCGTTGTTGGAAGATGTGGCCAATGGGGGGAATCCAGGTGGAGACCGCTGGATCGAGTTCGCCTGCAAATATCTGCCGGAGCCGATGGCGCTACCGGAAAAGCGAATTCGCCCGGGGATCCTGGCTGATTCAGGCGATATTGAGAATGCCCGGCGGCTGATGGAGGAGGATCCCATAAACAAGGCGGTCTGGGAGAAGTTAGAGTGCATTTGTAGAGATATCATGCAGCCTGGTTCAGACACGTACATCGAGTTCGAGACCCGGTCACAGAATCACATCTGGGGTCGTCGACATGGGCACTGGTCGCTTTCGAATGCAGTTGAACACCTCGGTTGGGCTTATCAGCTGTCCGGCGAGAAGTCGTACGGTGAGTACGCAAAGGGTATCCTGCTCAGCATCGCCCGGATGAGGCACGGCTGGGGCCCAATGGCCTGCAATTACGGGACTCCCTATAAGGGTTGGCTTACAGATAATTCCTTGGATCTCGGGCATGCGACTTTGCCATTCGCCGTGGCGTATGATCTGATTCACGATCTTTTTTCTGACAACGACAAGCTTTGTATTGCCGAGCACTACGAGCCCTTCTTTCACAGAATCTGTGGTCTCCGGTACGAATGCGTGCGTCAGATGCCCGCGAATTCTCCGATCATCGGTCACTGTGGTGTCGGGTTGATGGCGCTGTCGCTTGCTGACGACTTCCCGGATGAGCGGAAAGGCGTCCTTGTTGAGACGGTGCGGTCTGCCAGGGCCTACGCCATGGCAGGACTGGATGGTGCAATAAAGCCAGATGGCGCGTGTGTAGAAGGATCAGGTTATTCATCAGCAAGCATGCACTATCTGGCTGTGTTCAGTGAGGGATTAAGGAGAGTTTGCGGTGTGGATCTGTTCGAACACCCTACATGGAAACGAAATCCAATCTATCTGTGCTGCGAGATGCTGCCTGGTGGCGGGGCAATCAACAATTTCAACGACAATCACTACGATGGCGTAACGACCGGATACTGGATGATGGCTGCCAGGAGCACAGGTGATCAGGCCGGTCCCTGGGTATGGGAGCACTTCAGCGGCCCAGGGGGATCCGGAGAGCTTTTCCGAGGGGGAATAACAGTTGAGTTACCCTATGTGGTCGTCCACAGGGACCCGGCCATTGGAGGGTCAAGCCCTGCAGACCTGGGGATCTCGAAGGTGCACCATTTCGACAGCATCCAACATCTTGTTATGCGGACCGGGTGGGAGCCGGACGACCTTCACGTGACATTCCAATGCACTCCCTATGAGGCAGATGTACATGCGCACACTCAGGCAGATCGGATGAATTTGACGATGTATGGCCTTGGTGAGCGTCTGGTGATCGACTCGGGCTATGGTTTAGTTCCCATCGAGGGGAGTACGCAAGTCAAGCGGATGGGCAAGCTGGGGGAGTCGCATAACCAGGTGCTGATCGATGGCAAACCCCAATCGGCAACTCCAGTCCAGGAGGAAATTGGGGACTACACCACTGAGATTCGATGGAAACAACACGAGGAATGGGTCTGGTCTGTAGGCGACGCCACACCCTTCTATGAAGGTGGAGGTGTTGTTCGACGTGCCGTTGTCACGCACCTGGATAAGCTGAATCCCATCGTGTTAATTGCCGATGTTGCCTTCGTTGATGGTGGAAAGCACACCTTCGACTGGCTGCTTCAGACAGAAACGGGTAACACATTCGAGCTTTGCCCAAATGGCGCGAAACTGACGGGTCACCGCACCGGCGGCATGGTCAGGGTGACGCAGGTTGCCAATGTGCCGGTTTCCTGGAGCCAGGACGAGTGGATTTCGCACCCCAGATTGATCGGCTCAAGTAAGGGACCTTGTCTCATCTCCCTTACCATGATTGGTGTTGACGACACTCTCGTAGGAGAGCATGGAGAAGGTAATATCTCTTTACGACATGAAGATCAGGAGAAAGGTGTGCTCGCCAGAGTCAGGTGGAAGGAAGCAGGGCTTGCGCAATCCGTTGAATTCGATCTGGAATCTGAAGGTCTTACATTCACCATCTGATCCATTCTGTGCGACAGCAGTCAACATGCGATGGAAGGAGTCTAACGTGAGCAGCAGTCTGTTTGCCCCAGCGAGCATGATTCAGAATGCCAAGGAGAATGCGCAAGAGCACCAATGGGCTCTTGAAGCTCAGGCCCAAATTGTGAGCCTTGCGGATCCTTTTATGGGTTTCTCGGACGATGAGCTCTGGGACCTGATGTTCGGATGCACCATAATGCGTTCATGGATGGTGTGGTCGAACGGGCACTGCCCCGCCTGTGAGGAAGGGGTGTCCATGTACAACTGGGAGATCGATGCACTAAAGCGTCCGTGGAAGCTCGGCTGTCCCCACTGCAAGGAGCTTTTTCCCAAGAACGACTTTCACGCGTTTTACAAGTCAGGATTGGATCAGCACGGCGTGTTTCAGCACAATCTGGGCGATCGCTCCCTACTTTTCAACGAGGAACATCCGGACGAAGACGACCCGCTGCACCTCTTCGGTGTGGACGACGGAAATGGATACCGGAAAGGGGATAATATCTGGTGGTACGTGGGGACGTATCTGGTATACGGGCAGTGGAAGCAAGTGGTTCTGGGTGGCATTTTGAATCTATCGGCGGCCTATGCTGTGACGGGTGACCAGGCCTATTCACACAGGGCGGGCGTGTTGCTGGATCGTGTCGCTGATCTCTACACGACCTTCGATTTCAGGAATCAGGCGATGATGTACGAAGGACTCGCGGACGCAGGTTATGTGTCCACCTGGCACGATGCGTGCGAGGAGGCCCGTCAACTTGCTCAAGCCTATGACCAGGTAAGGGATGGTCTTGGCGATGACCAGGAATTGGCTGACTTTCTGAGCGGCAAGGCGACGGCGCACAGTATTGAACATCCCAAGGACGGTCCTCAAGATGTGATGAAGAATATCGAAGAGGGGATTCTCCGAGATACCATTACTCATCACGACCGCATTCGTTCCAACTATCCCCGGAAGGAAATCGCTCTTGTCACAATTCACTCCGTGCTCGACTGGCCGAACAACCGTGAACAGGTGGACGCGTTGATCGATGAGTTGATGGAGCAAGCCACCGCAGTGGACGGCGTGACGGGCGAGAAGGGACTTGCGGGATACTGCTCAGGTGTAATTCAGAGTCTGGCCGTATTTCTCGAACGGTTTTGTCGGGTGGATGAAAACTTCCTGAGTGAAATGTTGGAGAGACATCCCAGACTAAAGGAAACCTACCGATTCCACATCGATATGTGGTGTCTGCAACAGTATTACCCCCAGGCAGGAGATACAGGATCGTATGCTACCCAGGTAGATCGCTATGTCGGGGTTCCCTTCTCCAACAATCCTGGTCTCGATCCATCTATGTACACATTCCTCTGGCATATGTATGAGGAAACGCAAGACGTCGCTTATGTACAGGCGTTGTATCACTCCAATGGCGGTACAGTGGACGGTTTGCCATATGGTCTATTCGCGGAAGACCCTGGTGGATTCCAGAAGCAGGTGCAGAACGTGATAGATGAGGTCGGTACCGAGATCAAGCTGCAAAGCGTGAATAAGGAAGAATGGCGATTGGCTATATTGCGGTCCGGTCAGGGCGCCGATGCACGGGCGGTGTGGGTCGACTATGATTCAGGTGGTGCGCACGGCCATCTCGATGGAATGAATTTAGGATTGTTCGCCAAGGGCCTGGACTTAATGCCAGACTTTGGGTACCCGCCTGTCCACTTTGGTGGGTGGAGTGGTCCCAAGTTTCACTGGTATGTAAGTACTGCAGGACACAACACCGTGGTCGTGGATGGTCAGGATCAGGAACGCAGGTCGGGAGGTGAAACTACGCTGTGGAGTGAAGGCTGCGAATTTCGGACAATTCGGGTATCCGGAAAGGAACTATATAAGCTTGCCCAATATGAACGGACGATCGTCTCCATTGATGTTTCAGATGCAGACGGATACGTCGTCGATCTCTTTCGTGTTGTGGGTGGCAGCGATCACGCAAAGTTTATGCACAGTCACTTTGGCTCGTTGACTACCGAAGGTTTGTCGGTATCTCCAGGTGAGGAATTCGGGTACGAGACCCAGATGCGAAATTTCAATGTTGATGTGAAGGCAACGCAAGGTTGGCAAGCAGACTGGAAGATAGAGGATCGGTACAACTACCTGGAAGGTGGGCGAGATATTCACCTGCGGTATACAGACCTGACCAATGGGGCCGAGGCACATACTGCAGAGGCGTGGGTCGCGCTGCAAGGTTATGGTGGAAATGAAACCGCATGGATCCCTCGCCTGATGATACGCCGAAAGGGGGACCGTGACCTGTCGTCTACATTTGCAGGTGTTATCGAAGCGTATGAAGACAGTTCAGCGATCTCCGGTATCCGACGTCTTGGGCTAGAACAGAATGATGGGCAGGCGTGCTCGGATTCAAATGTCGCTGTGGAGATTGCACTGGTAGATGGGCGAAAGGACCTGATAGTTGCTCTGGACGCGGACAACCCAAATCATCTGGTTCACACGCTTGTTGTTCAGCAGGACTGGGAGGCACATTTCGAAGCGCAACTGTGCTGGGTTCGGAAGGGTGCCAACAATGCTGTGGAGAAGATCGTCCTGTGCAAAGGAAAGTCGGTCCAGGTCGGTGGGCATGCGCTCATTCTGGAGAACGAGACGGATTTCCTGGAGGTTCGGTACGAGGACGAAGACCCAGTGATAGTTGCAGGTGCAGGGGAGATCGTGTGAATCCGCAGTTCTAATTGGTAATTCAGAATCAGTGCGAAAGCAAGGAGCGGCTCGATGAACAAGATGAACACCCGGCATCTGGTTGATATACCCGAGATGCGTCTGGCTTATTTCGAGAAGCTGCTGAAGCAGCTTTGCACAGACCTCGGGCCTCATCCTTCCGGGACGAAGGCATACGAAAAGGCATGCAAGATTATCTTGAATGAGATGTCGAAGGCTGCACCCGTGGCCTTTCTGGACAGATATTTAGATTACTGGGCGGTTGTACCTCGGCACGAAATTCTACACGAGGGGACACGTCTAGATGTGATGGTGGCCGAGAATTGTGCCGGTACGGGTGATTCGGGCTTCAAGGGAGTGATCCGTAAACTCAAGCGAGGACCCACAACATATGGGATATTCGACCTGAGTACCAGGAGGATAGCCGCCTACCTGAATGTGAGTGAAGAAGTCAGTCCCAAACCCGAATATCTGTACGGCGATGACGTGCTGTCGTTGCCCAGGTTCGTGATGGGGATCCGGGACATACCTTTTGTGGACCTGCTCGTGAAAGACAAGGCAAAGGTGGAGGTCCGTGTGAGAGTCGTTCACGCACCACAAGTGCCTACCCATAATGTAGTCGGGACGTTTCCCGGCCGGAGCAAGGACGAGATTCTGTTTGTTGCACACGCGGACAGCCTTATTCAGACCGAGGGGGCAAATGATAATACGGCGACGGCGATTGTGATGTTGATGCTGGCTCACGCGTTTTCCGGAACTCGACCC
>CEUS01035999.1_pt1 | contig 11783 bp, 10 predicted proteins | sample 427031 | NCBI WGS metagenome assembly CEUS01 (sample SAMEA2622837, study PRJEB7988) | marine metagenome | biome: marine biome (ENVO:00000447); feature: marine epipelagic mixed layer (ENVO:xxxxxxxxx); material: "saline water (ENVO:00002010), including plankton (ENVO:xxxxxxxx)" | depth 140 m | reverse complement strand
TCAGCACAAATTTCGATGAGATTTGGAGCAAAAGGAACTAATTTTGCTCCACTATCTGCTTGCTCTAGTGCTGCTGATGCGATAGGTATATCCGCTGATATATTATTATCTGGAGCAGCAGATATAGTAATTACTGGTGGAACAGAAGCAGCAATCTGTCCGATAGGTATAGCAGGGTTCAATGCTTGCAAAGCACTTTCAAAACGTAATGACGAACCTGAAAAAGCTTCGAGACCATTCGATCTTAATAGAGATGGATTTGTTATGGGTGAAGGTGCTTCTATACTAGTGATGGAAACTATTGATTCTGCTAAATCAAGAAATGCTAATATCCTTGCAGAATTTGCTGGATATGGATCTACTGCTGATGCCTTTCACTTAACCCAACCTGCATTAGAAGGTAAAGGAGGAGCAGCAGCAATGCAACTTGCTTTAAATAAAGCAAATCTAAAACCATCTGAAATCGACTATATCAATGCACACGGAACATCTACAAAGCTCAATGATAGTAGAGAAACTGAAGCTATGAAGTTAGTATTTGGTACTGACGTAGAATCAATTCCTATAAGCTCAACTAAATCAATGACTGGTCACTTATTGGGTGCAAGTGGTGCTCTAGAAGCTGCAATATCAGTCCTCTCTATTATTAATGGAGTTCTACCACCTACAATTAACTTAGAAACTCCTGACCCAGAATGTGACCTGGACTACATACCATATGTTCCAAGAAGAGGTAAGGTTACAACTGCAATGAGTAATTCATTTGGATTCGGGGGACATAACGCGAGTTTAATATTTAAACAAAACAACCTTTAAAAACGGTTAGTTTCTTCTTCGTTCTGCCCTTGTACGATCATCAATCACTTCAATATCTTCAGATATCGATGTACGATTTAATCTTGCTTTAACTATCAATATTGGGATAGTAATTGCTAGAACAAGTATAGAAATAAACTGGGCCTCCTGTAATCCCAATGCCCAGACAGGGTCTTCTCTAAAGAATGATATTATAAATCTACCTATAGCATATAGAGCTAAATATACACAGAAAAGCATCCCATCTGGTTTAATGTATGGTTTTAACTTCCAAAGCAACAGCAGTGCTAGCATATTCCAAATCATCTCATATAATATCGCTGGATGTGCATAACTTGAGTCACCAGCTTTTCCATTTAAACAATAATTTGCAGCACTATCTGGATGTATCCATTTGAATCCCAATATCCAATTTGTTGCGGTAGAGCAATGTTCACCATTAATAATGTCACCTATCCTACCAATTGTTTGCGAAATTAACATCATAGGTGCAGTAATATCAGCTATAATACCAATTGGGTATTTTTTTAAATATGAATAAGTTGCTCCACCAATAAATCCACCAAGAATTCCTCCCCAAAGACCAATGCCACCACTCCAAAAATAAAAAACTCTTATTAAGTCCTGTCCATATATATCCCAATTATCGACAACATGTACAATCCTTGCACCTATAAACCCACCCAATATAGCCCAAATAGCAATTGAATAAATAGTATCAGAAGAAACTCCTCTATAGGGAGCCCATCTAGCTACAAAAAAAACAGCAATAATAACACCAATAAAACTAAACAAACCATGCCAACTAATTGGGAAATTTATAATTGGAATCAATAAAACTGGGTCTATATTTATATCTATCATATGCTAATTAAATACTCCTAAAGATTTGTGAATTTACAAAACACTACAACAAAATACACTGTCAAAACTATAGCATTTTTGTATAATGATTTCAGTATATAACATAGCGAAAGCTATTTACTAATTTATAATATAATTAAATTTAATATTCTGTTATTTATATATGTATAACACCATTAATGATTTTCTAGAATACCTAGTTGTTGAAAGATCAGTATCAGACAATACTGTTAACTCATATCGTTATGATTTAAAACAATTTTTCCATTTTTTATCAAAATTTAATTTCTCAGAATGGAAATTGATAAAAAAACCATATATTCACCAATATATTAAACACCTTAATTCTTCCAATTATAAACAGCGTTCAAAAGCACGCAAAGTTGCATCTATGAGATCATTTTTATCTTTTCTTGAGGATGAAGATATAATCTCAGAAAATTTATCTGACAACTTTAAAATCCCGACATCTGCTTTTATTTCTCCCAATGTTTTAAGTGAAAAAGAAGTTGAAAAAATTTTTAGGAACACACGTAATGACAGTATACTTGATATCAGAAATAGGACTATATTTGAATTGCTTTATGCTACTGGAATCAGGGTATCTGAACTGATTTCATTAGATATAGAAAACATTAATATATCGGAAAAATTTATCAGATGCTTTGGCAAAGGAGGCCGCGAAAGAGTCTTACCTATACACACTAAAGCTGCTGATAATTTAAATTTTTATATCAAAACTATACTCCCTAAATGGAAATCAAAACACACAAAATCTGCTGTTTTTACTAATAGAAGCGGTAAGCGACTTACCCGGCAGGCAATCAACAATATATTATCTCAAATATGTAAGCACTCTCACATTACTAAAAATATTTCACCACATACAATCAGGCACAGTTTTGCGACCCATCTATTACGTGCAGGTGCTCCTCTAAGATATGTACAAGAATTACTTGGGCATGCTAGTATTACTACAACACAAATTTACACTCATCTAACCGCTGAACATATTAGAACTGAATATACAAAAGCACATCCAAGAGCTAAAGCTAGCTAACCAATAAAGGAGACCAGTATGCCACGTAAAGGTAAAAAGGTAGCATCAAAACAAAATTCTCTTAAGAAAAAAAAGAGAGATTCTAAACCAACAATTCAGCAATTCAGGCACCCAAATGCTACATCAAATGAAACAGATGAAAACCAAATAGATACTGCAGATACTACCTATTCTTCACAAGTTCCAGTAACAGAACCTAAAAAAATAGTCAAAAAAAATTCAGGGAACTCTACATCCCCAGAACCATTACGTTATCCATATTTATCAAAAGAAATCTTACAAGTTGGCATAGTTTCATCTATAATAATAATTATCCTTGGAATTACGTATACTATCGTATAACCCTAGTTATTAGTACTTCCAAAATTCATTAAGATAATTTCATTTTTTTCTATACCAGATCATGCTATTAGAAAAAATCAAAACACTTCCTAACAAACCTGGTGTATATTTTTTTCAAGGGAAAAATAAGCAGGTTTTATATATTGGAAAGGCTCAAGATTTACGAAAACGAGTTTCTCAATATTTTTCTTCATCTAATACACTATCTTTTAAAACTCATAAACTAGTCAATAACATTATTGATATAGATATTATTATTACTGATTCAAATGATGAAGCGCTACTTCTTGAAAACACACTAATTAAAAAACACAAACCCAGATTTAATGTTCGATTGAAAGATGATAAAACGTATCCCTATATTAAAATCGACTTAAAGGAAAATTTTCCACTAGTATATATCACTAGACAAATATTACCTGATAATGGACGTTACTTTGGCCCATATACTAATGTAGGTGGAGTAAGAAAAACACTGAGATTACTAAATAAACTCTTCCCTTTTAGGTCATGTACTAAAAAGATTACAGGTAAAGACCCACACCCATGTCTTGAATTTCATATTAACAGGTGTGCAGGACCATGTATTGGTGTAATCAACCAAAAAGAATATATGGAAATTATTAAAGACATAACCAATTTCCTTGAAGGTAATACAAAGGAAGTTTTAAATTCTCTAAACGAAAGAATGCATTCAGCATCTAATCAATTACATTTTGAAAATGCAGCGAAATATAGAGACCAGATACATGCAATTAAATCTGTTACTGAGAAACAAAAAGTATTGTTTAAAAATCCGTTAAACATGGATGTGATTGGTTTTTGGTCATCAAAATCTTCTAAAGCAACTTTTGAAATATTATTTATTCGTAACGGAAGACTTATAGGAAAAGATAACTTTACACTAACCAAGATAACTGAAGATGAAAGTGACAGTGAATTAATTTCAATCTTCTTAAAACAATTCTATTCAAATAACAAAGTTATTCCATCACTAATACTAGTATCTGCACTACCAAATGAAGTTAATGAAATTACAAAATGGCTTACACTATTGAAAAAGTCAAATGTTGAAATCAAAAATCCACAACGAGGCCATAAAGCACATCTACTTAAAATGGCTATCACCAACGCAGAGCATAAAAGCTCAAGAAGCAAAATAGAATCTAATGGCATTAAAACACATTTATCAGATAACTTAATGAATCTCTTAGAATTACCGCATTCTCCTCATCGTATCGAATGTTATGACATATCTAATTTACAAGGAACTAATGCAGTAGGAAGCATGGTTGTTTTTAATGATGGTATCCCTGTTAAAAAAGATTATCGTAAATTTGGGATTAAATCAGTCGAAGGGATAGATGATTACTCGATGATGCAAGAAGTTCTAACAAGAAGACTGCAACATCTGATTGAATCTAAAAAATCAAATTCTCCTATACAAGATTCTTTACATATAAAACCTGATTTAATTATATTAGACGGTGGTAAGGGACATCTAAGTATAGGACATCAAGTCTTATTGAATTTAGGAATAAGAGACATTCCATTAGCTAGTATTGCTAAGAAAAATGAAGAAATTTTTGTACCTCATTTCCAAGAATCTATAATTATCCCTAAAGACTCCCCAACACTATACATGCTACAAAACATACGTGATGAAGCTCATCGTTTTGCAATCACATTTCATCGTACAAAAAGATCTAAAGTAGGACTTAAATCTGTTTTGGATGAAATTCACGGAATAGGAACTAAACGACGTAAGGCATTAATAAAAAAATTTAATGACATCAATTCCATCAAGGAAGCTTCTCCTATAGAGATATCTAAGACAAAAGGAATATCACTATCTCTCGCTAAGATGATTAAAGAAAAACTAAATAATTCTAATCCTTCTTAGTTTTATTCAAGAAATCTTTTAATAGGCCTGTAAATTCCATAGGGAAGATATATTTTGTTGACTCACTAGCACCAATTTCTTTAAGAGTTTGGAAATATTGAAGAGATAGAGTATTTTCATTAATACCTTTTGCAATTTTTTCAATATTATCAAGAGCTTTTGCATATCCTGCAGCTCTTAAATCTTGAGCCTGCTGGTCACCTTCCGCAGTTAAAATCTCAGCTTGGCGAATACCTTCAGCTTTTAATATTGCAGCCTGCTTTTCACCTTCAGCTACAGTAATTGCTGCTTCTCGAGTACCTTGAGCTTCACGAACAACTGCTCTACGCACACGTTCAGCAGACATTTGCTTATTCATTGCCTCTTGAATTTCACCTTCTGGCTCAATCTCACGTATTTCAACATTAGTTACTTTAATTCCCCATCGTTCAGTCTCAGAATCAAGTCGTTCTCTCAACAAATTATTAATTCTTTCACGTTGAGATAAAACATCATCTAAGTCAATATCTCCAACTACTGCTCTTAATGTAGTTGTAGCTAACCCAATAACTGCTGAACGATAATCTTCTACTTGTAAAACTGCACGATCGGCAAATTCAGCCATAACACGAAGAAATATCAAAAAATCAACTGCAATTGGAGCATTATCTTTTGTAATATTAGTTTGACGTGGAATATCTATTACTTCAGTACGTAAATCAAGTTTGACCCCAGAGTGCATGATAGGAATCATAATTACTGGACCCGGACCTTTTAATCCTTCAAAATTACCCCAACGAAATCGGGCAATTCTTTCATAATCTTTAAGAAAATTAATAATATACATATAAGCCTCCTAAAACAATATTAAATTCTTTATATTTTTCTAACTTTTAGTACCATACCTTGAGCTTCTATAACAGATATTTGGGATTCTTTTGAAATTTTGTTGCCATCTATTGATAGTGCTTTCCAATATTCTCCATCAACATGGACTACTCCTTTAGGGGTTAGGTCTGTTATCGTTTCTCCAATTTTGCCAATATAGGCTGCTAAGGCATCAGGAGCATTAATACCTGATTTTAATGAATCTACTTCTATAGTTGTTTTAATTGATTTTATTAAATCCCAAACTAACCAAATCAAAAAAACAATTGCAGCTAATGCTATTAAAATTATTATTATTAATCCTAAGAGTAATAATACCATTCCTAATGATAATTCCATACTCTAATCTCCAAATAAAATATCTAGCAATTATTGTTCATTATACCTGATTTTCCTTAATTAATCTTTTCCTCTTCTAAGTGATTGACCAGCTAAAACACCTGTATTTGTACCTTTATCTATAACAATTTTTCCATTTACAATTACATAGTTGATTCCTTCAGGATATATTTTGGGTGTTTCTTTTGTAGCAGGTGCCTTGATATTTGTGTAATCAAACACAACGATATCAGCTTTAAATCCATCTTTTAAAACACCTCTGTTTTTCAATCCTAATCTTTGCGCAGGGAATGACGTCATTTTCCTAATTGCTTCTGGAAGCTTGAGTTGTTTTTCAGCTTTAACAAATTCTGCCAATACTATTGGGAAACAACCATAACTTCTTGGACTAGGGAATTCTCCCAATAAAATAGAGTCACTTGCAATCATTCCATATTGATGTGATACAAAATCAGGCAATGTATGTTGATTAGTTCCTGTCCCGACAGTACAAACACTTAAATTCTCTTCTATTAAAAGGTCAAACAAGGCATCAATTCTATCTTGTTGTCTTAAATCAGCAATGTCATCTAAAAGTTTACCCTCAAATTTCTTATTACTTTCCAAATTAAAATTGGTTAACCAATTATTGTTTAAAAATTCAGGCCTCATATCTTTTCTAATTTTTTTTCTCTGTTCTTTATCTTGTAATCTTTCTAATAACGCTCTAGGGCCTCCAGATTTTGCCCATTGTGGTATAGCAATGACCAAAGATGTACTTGAAAATGGATACGTATAACAGTCAAAAGTAACATCTAGCCCTTTCGCACGATTATCCTCTACTAATTCAAGGTAATCTAAATGACTACCAAGTCCTTGTTTACCTTGGCGATAATGAGTAAGATGAATCGGAATACCGCTAGCAAACCCTATATCAATGGCTTCTTCCCAAGGAGCCATTATTCCATTACCTGGTTGCCACATTAATTCCGATCGAGCATGTGTATGGTAAAATCCAGCATATTTTTCTACCACTTTCGATAATTCAATCAATTCATTAGTATCAGCATATGATCCAGGAGGATAATCTAATCCTGTTGAAATCCCCCAGGCTCCTTCTTGCATTGCCTCGGCAACCACAGATTTCATCATGTTGATTTCTTGTTTAGTAGCTCTTTTATCTTCCCATCCTGTTGCCCATATACGTACTGGTGAATTACCAAGAATATATGCAATATTTACCGCTACAGAATTGTCATATTTACTTAAGAAATCAGCAACGGTGAGCCAATCAGGAGTAGATGGAGGATATCCATTTAATCCTGAATCAAACCATATGTATTCTTCCAGCTCTGCAGTAGTACGGAATGGAGCATGTGAAATACCATCAATACCTATTAATTCAGTGGTAACTCCCTGCCTTATCTTAGGATCGTGATGCGGTAATCCGAGTATAGTTAATCCGGTATGAGAGTGTAAATCTATAAACCCAGGACAAACTATCTGACCAGCTGCATCAATGACCTCATTTGATTCAATATGGTCAACAGACTGTCTTGAAATTGTTATGGAATCACCATCAACTAAAACATTACCATAGTATCCAGGATTACCTGTTCCGTCTATTATCAAACCATTTTTTATAATAATGTCCATCAGATCCTCAATTCATTAATCCATCCAAGTTTAATTACTATTCATTTTGTCAAAGAATACTTACCTATTCAGTATTTTTGAGTATTTTTTTCTTAAATAAAATATATATCAACGATATCAATATTATGGCAGATACAAAATAAATAATGATAGTTCTAAACTCACCAATTTTATTAAAGAGAGTTTTGTCAGCTATCTTTTTTTCCTGCAAACTAATTCCTGCATCAACAGATATTGATGGTTTATGGAAATTTTTAACCTTATAAATATTTTTATTTAAATTTGAAATATCAGAGAGACCAAATACTTCCTTTGTACCAGTAGCAAACCAAAATTTACCTGATTGGTTGGTTGTTGAAAATATCACAACATAATGGATTCCATTTTCAATTACCTCAAATTCATCTTCTATTAATATCCATGAATTAGTATCGGTAAAAGGCTCATGGAATTCTCTAATCGGCATGTCATTCGGCTCATATAAAATTGCTCCAAATCCTTCTGGTATATCAAATGGTAAATCTATTTTGTTCAAATTTTGAGAAACAACTGCAACAACAGGTCTAAAAGATTGAGTTTCTTCCAATACAGGAATACCTAATTGAATATTTGCTGTATCAGAATTAGACTTTTGAGGATCAAAGCTAAGCCACACCTGTTCATTTTTCTCTAAAATTTGATATATTGCTTGTGAAATATCGATATCATCTAGTTGGAATGCAAAATATGGAGATTTATTCAATCCATCTGGAAAAGATGGTTTATGTGCTTCAACTGTATTTGATGAAAAACAAACCATAATAAGTAAACAGATACTCAAACCAAAAAATACTTTCAAAAAAAGTAACCACCAAAAGCCTATTGATAAGTTATTTCTCGATATTTGTACCATGTTTACTAATGTAGCATAAATTGGAACTTATATTGTATAGACCTTCATGCTTTTATTTAAACCACTGATCAATACCCCACAAAGAAGTATTTTATTGACTAATCTATCCACTGTTGTATATTAGAAAAGGTATTTAACCTTATATAATAAAATTAGTATGCAGAAAATCTTAAGTAATTTATTACGAATTTTTAACAAACGTCCACTGACTGTTAACCTCAAAACCAATAATTTTAAGTGGGAATATGGCGAAACAAAAACTTTTGAAACATCTATCGATATACATAAACCTCTTGATTTAGAATCTATAGATATAAAAATCGTCAGAGAAGAATCCTCCTATAAAAGTTTTGTTCAACCAACTTCATATGGTTCTAGAGGAAGTATGTGGAGACCTGGAGGAACACCTGGTACTGAAATGTATCCAAAAAGAGCCTCTAAAAAAACTATTGAATACATAGTACAAGACCAACAAACTATTCCATTTCAACCTACTGTAAATCCTGGCCAATCCTCTCGGCATACTATTCAACTATGTCTACCTAAAAAACAAGCTCCTATAAAAGAAGAAACATCAGTAACTTGGCAACTAACTGTTGAATATACAGTTAAGTTAAACATACAAAGTAAGATTTTTAAATCTACTAATGAAACCATGCTTTTGTATAAAAAGAAAATCACTGTTCTCTAACTAAAAATTCATTAAAGGCTTACTGATGACCAATAAACTCCCAACTCAAAAAGATGTAATAAATTATATGGATACATTAACTAATTGGGGAAGATGGGGGAAAGAAGATCAATTAGGAACTTTAAATCTAATCACTTCAACTACTAGATTAAATGCTATCAAATTAATCGAGGATGGAATTTCTATTAGTTGTTCACGACCATTAATTCCAGAAATTGCTCCAGATATTAGGTTCCAGTTTAGTCGCTTTGCAATTGATACTGGTGAACATCGAGAAGATACAACTTCAGATGCAGAAAACAACCGACGAGGAGCTAGTGAATTTATTGGAATGGTCTTTCACGGAATGAATGTAACTCATATTGATAGTCTTTCACACATGTTTTGGAATGGAAAAATGTACAATGGTTTCTCTTCTAATGAAGTAACAAGTGGACAAGGAACACAAAAAAATGCGGTTGATGTGGCAATTAATGGAATATTATCTAAATGCATACTCCTAGATATACCACTACTAAAGAATAAAAAATGGTTGTCATCTGATGAGTATGTCTTACCTGAAGATATTGAAAATGCTGAAAAATATTTTAATGTTAATGTCGAACCAGGAGATATCTTACTTATAAGAACTGGTAATTACAAACGAAGACTTGAAGAAGGACCAAGCAATCCTACAGTATCAGGTGTTACATCTTGTCATGTCGCATGTGCTCCATATTTTAAAAAGAAAGATATTTCTTTGCTTGGATCTGATTCTCCAAATGATATCAATCCCTCACCATATCCTAACCTTCGTTTCCCACTCCATACAGTCTGTCTAATTGGTATGGGACTATGGTTTCTTGATAATGCAAACTTGGAACAACTTGCTAGTGAATGTATCAAACGTAATCGGTGGTCTTTTACTTTATCTATTAATCCACTAGATCTAAAAAACTGTACCGGTTCACCTGTTAACCCAGTTGCAATTTTTTAGTACTAATCTCCAATAACGTAGCCCATCGTTCTTCTTGGAGAACATGCACCAGATATAACTTTAGTTTTAGAATTATAGTGTAGTCCCATAACTTTTCCAGTAGACCATGGGTCTATACAGATAACTTCATGTCCCTTTTTCTCAAGACCCTCTATAATTTCTTGCTCAACACGTTCCTCTATATATATCCTCTTTGGATACATTGCTCGTGGATAAAATGAAGATGGAAAATGTGCGGAATAAAAAGTTGGTTGATCTAATGCTTCTTGCATATCCATACCAAATTCTATGTAATTTAAGAAAAATTGGAGAGTAGCTTGATCTTGAGTGTCTCCTCCAGGAGTTCCCAATACCATAAAAGGTTCGTCATTTTTAGTTACAAGCGTAGGTGTAAGTGTTGTTCGGGGTCGTTTATGTGGTTCTAGTGCATTTGGCCTATTTGGATTAAGGAAAAATTGCTGACCTCGTGTTCCAATTGGAAATCCTAATCCAGGAATTACTGGAGATGTCCCAATCCATCCTCCGCTTGGGGTTGCTGCGACCATATTACCTTGAGAATCAATGACATCCAAATGGGTAGTATCTCCCATATGTGCATGCCCATGTTTTCTACCCAATAGCTCTTCTTTTGATTTACTACCAAGAGCTTGACGATTGTCAGCCAAAATATCAGACAAATTATATGATATTTCTGAACCTAAATTTCCGGGATTCATTTTATCTGAAGCAAATTCTTCAACTAAATTTATACGATCATTGTTATAAGATTCTGAAAGGAGTTTATCTAATGGAACAGAGTCAAAATCTGGATCACCATAATATGCTTCACGATCTGCAAAAGACAATTTAGCAATCTCAGTTAATGTATGGATATAATCAACTGAGTTATGCCCTAATTCCTTTAAATCCACTAATTCTAATAATTTTAATTGTTGTAAAAACACTGGACCTTGTGTCCATGATGAACATTTATGTACAGTTAAATCTTTATATTCAGTAGAAACTGATTCTTCCACCTGTGCATGCCAAGTAGCAAAATCTGAATACTTCAATAAACAAGGATGTTCTGTTCCTGTAGAATCAATTAATGGTTTTTTAGAAGTAAATTCTAATATTGATTCTACTATAGATCCTTCATAAAACTCTCTGGATGCAGCTTCAATACCAGCAACTCGGCCAGCTTTTTTTGCCCTATTTTCTACATCACATAAGCGTTTTAATGTATCTGCAAATCCAGGATTAGTGAATATTTCTCCAACTCCTATAGGGTTATCACCTGATAAATATACATCTGCACTAGACGGATATATAGACAAGAATTTTTCTTTATTATGATTTAATGAATTATGCAATTCTCTATCTAAGGGGAATCCATTTTCTGCTAGGTCAATAGCAAAA
>CEUS01019837.1_pt1 | contig 11786 bp, 11 predicted proteins | sample 427031 | NCBI WGS metagenome assembly CEUS01 (sample SAMEA2622837, study PRJEB7988) | marine metagenome | biome: marine biome (ENVO:00000447); feature: marine epipelagic mixed layer (ENVO:xxxxxxxxx); material: "saline water (ENVO:00002010), including plankton (ENVO:xxxxxxxx)" | depth 140 m | reverse complement strand
GCGGTGCTCTTTGTTACCGGTATTGCTGGCCTGCGGGGCCGACTGCCCGGTGTCGAACCTCGGCCCTATATCATCCGCTTCACTGAGGATAAACCGAATCCACTCTATCGCCGCATTTGCTATACGTTCGCGTGGAGTGCGGTGTTCACGTTTGCAGTGTTGAATATTAGCGGTCTCGTAATAGCGTTAGTGTCAGGCCAGTGGTATTTGCGGCAGATATACGAAGTTGCCTATTTTCCGATCGCTGGAGGTATCTGGATCCTTGGTGGATTCGGCCAACTCCCGCGAGTTAAACGGTCGACGAAGGGTGAAGGTCACGAACGACGATACTTCTATGGAGCGTGTTGGGCGGTGTGTTTGGCACAGCCAGTTTTGTGGTTTTTGTGGGCCGTCCTTCCTCAGAGTCGAACAGCCGATGCCGGAAAGTTATTAGTCTTTCTTGGACTCTTGGGGTTTGTAGGATGGTTGTCGTATCGTGGCAAATTACCCCGCACAAAGCCGATCGTTCCTGGGGAACTCGCTGTCAGCGATTGATTCATTTCGGAATGGGCTAGTAGATGCGGAATTCTTCGCGCTCGCCTACCGGTAATATATGTCTTATGCAAGACATATGGACGAGGGTGGCGCGAATCTTAGTGGCAGCCATTCTGGCTGTTAGTGCAGGCTGGGTGTTTCAGTTCGCCAAGGTCGGTCTCACTCAAAGTAAAACTACTCGTATATTGGGAGGGCTCAGTTGGGCACTCCAGGCTCATCAGCCAGTCGATGAACTCAAGGTTTTCGACGAGAACTTCGTCGATAAGACTATGCGGGTTGATTATTTTCATTCCGGCGGTCTTGGTACGGAGGTCTTGGCCCTTGACCAAATCGTGTCTGATGGACCCTGGGCTGGCAGTCGTACCAGGCTTATCGATCATCTGAATCTGGGGAAGTATCTGTTTGAAGTCATCGACCGGCCGACGAATCGTGTGATCTATTCAAGGGGCTTTGCATCTATTTATGGGGAGTGGGAGACAACACCTGCTGCGCGGCAGGTTCATGCGACCTTCCACGAGTCACTTCGCTTTCCGTGGCCGAAGCGGCCAGTACAGGTCGTGCTGAAAGTTCGAGATAGCGAGAACAGTTTTCACGAAATTTGGTCGACTGTAATCGATCCAGAGTCCCGCTTTGTCAACCCAACGGACCGAGTTTCGGCGGGAGAGGTTTGGCCGATTATCGACAGCGGGCCACCGTCTGACAAGGTTGACCTTCTTGTTATCAGCGAGGGATATACGGCCGAAGAAATTCCGAAGTTTCATATGGACGCAGAGCGTCTGGTTAATGCGTTGTTTGATGAGGAGCCGTTTAGGAGCCGGCGCTCCGATTTCAATGTGTGGGGCTTAGACTTGCCTTCATCAGAGTCTGGTGTTTCTCGGCCCAGGGCCATGGAGTTTCGTCGAAGTCCTTTATCGGCTGAGTACAACATCTTCGATTCTGAACGTTACTTGCTCACTTACGATAATCGGGCGTTAAGAGATGCCGCGTCCGCTGCCCCTTATGAGTTTCTTGAGATCGTGGTCAATGAGGAACAGTATGGTGGTGGAGGAATTTTCAATTTTCAGGCCACTGTGGCGGCCGATACAGGGTTTTCGGAATATGTCTTTGTTCACGAGTTCGGACATCATTTTGCTGGACTCGCTGATGAGTACTACACATCTGATGTCGCCTACGAGACCGGTAACGCGTATCATCCAGAACCTTGGGAGCCCAATGTGACCGCGCTTCACGATCCGGCGAATCTGAAATGGCGTGATTTAGTTTCAGCTGACACCCCATTGCCGACTCCATGGGACAAAAACGAGTTCGAGTCGGCGAGTTCGGCGGCTCAAGCTGAACGCCGAGAATTGCGCCGGCAAGGAGTCGCAGAAACCGAGATCGATCGTTTATTTACCGAACAAATGGAGAACGAAACTACGGCTCTTGGTTCTATGGAATACGCAGACAGAGTAGGGGCCTTCGAGGGCGCTTCTTATGAAGCGCTTGGTCTGTATCGTTCTGAAATAGATTGCATTATGTTTACACGAAACCCGGTTGGATTCTGTCAAGTCTGTCAGCGAGCGCTGTCTCGTGTTATCGACCAGTATTCGAGGCCGTAACGAGAGTTGTTTCAAGGACAACGGATTGGGTAGATAAATTGGAGAAAGATTTTCTCGATGCGCTTGAGGTCATCGTTGGTTCCGATGGTCTTGTCTGCGATGCCGGCGAGTTGTTGACTTATGAAACGGATGGCTTGGTTAAGCTTCGGTCGAAGCCAGGCGTTGCCGTTTTGCCGACATCCACTCTGCAGGTGCAAGCGGTAGTGCGTCTGTGCCACGAGTCGGGCGTGCCGTTTGTAGCGCGAGGCCAAGGCACGGGGCTTTCTGGGGGAGCCATGCCGCATCCAGACGGCGTCCTAATTGTTCTGACAAGGATGAATCGCATCTGTGAAATCGATCTGCCGAATCGATGTATTACGGTTGAACCAGGCATCATGAACCTTGATGTTAGCAAGGCTGTGGCTAGTGATGGTTATTACTATGCGCCCGATCCGTCGAGCCAGGTCATTTGTTCGATCGGCGGGAATCTTGCTGAGAATTCAGGTGGCGCCCATTGCTTAAAGTACGGATTCACGGTCCATCATGTGCTTGGTGTTGAAGCAGTGTTACCAGATGGGGAAATCGTTCATTTAGGTGGTCCGGCACGCGATGCTCCGGGTCTTGACATTCTGGGCGTACTGGTCGGGTCAGAAGGGACGCTCGCAGTTGTTACGAAAGTTACGTTAAATCTTTTACGAAAGCCGGCAGCTGTTAAGACTTTGCTGGCTGCATTTGACTCAACTGGAGCGGCCGGAAACGCAGTTTCTGGAATTATCGGTGCTGGAATTATTCCGGCGGCGATTGAGATGATGGACCGACTGACTATCGAAGCTGCTGAAGAGGCCGTTCACCCAAATTTTCCGAAAACTGAAGCCGTCCTCATTGTCGAACTTGATGGTGCCGAGGCAGATGTTGCCGCGCTCTTCGTACACGTTGAGAAAGTCTGTGCTGAAGCCAACGCCAGAGAGATCCAGGTGGCCAAGACCGACGAGCAGCGGGCAAGATTTTGGCAAGGGCGGAAGGCAGCTTTTGCTGCGATGGGCCGAGTGTCACCGAGTTACTACGTCCAAGATGGCGTGATTCCGAGGACGAAACTTCCCGAAGTGTTAAATCGGATTGCGTCACTGGCCAAGAGGTCAGGATTGAAAATCGGGAATGTGTTTCATGCCGGCGATGGCAACCTTCACCCGCTCATTTGTTATGACGATCGGATCGAGGGCCAGGCGGATCTGGCCCAAGATGTTGCATCCGAGATCTTGACTTACTGTCTTGATGTCGGTGGGTCGATTACGGGTGAGCATGGTGTTGGTGCCGACAAAGCTAAGCACATGCCCAAGATGTTTACCGACAGTGATCTTGACACGATGCAACTCGTTCGCTGTGCGTTTGACCCTGATTTCATCTGTAACCCGGGCAAAGTGTTCCCAACACCTCGGCTGTGTGGCGAAGTGCCGGGACCCTATCGTCGCCACCCGGCCGAGACTTTAGGGGTGGCGGATCGCCTGTGATGACGGTGGTATCCATCGACACGCTTTTATCCGAGCTCAGAAGTCGATCAGGCGGAGACTCGGCCCGTGTGTCAACTGACGATGATGTGTTTGACGGTGTGCGCCCGCGTCTACTAGTTGAGCCATCCACTGCTGACCAAATTGCCGAAATCCTTGGATGGGCGTCGTCTGAGGGTCTCACGGTGTCAGTGGTTGGAGGCGGCACCAAGCTAACGTGGGGAGCGCCTAGCGGTCCCGTCGACCTACTTCTCTCAACGACTCGTCTACGATCGGTGATAGACCACCGGCACGGCGACCTTACTACCACGGTTGAGTGTGGGGCGCCGTTGTCAGCGGTGAATAAGACACTAACAGAACAGCGTCAGTGGTTGCCTTGGGATCCACCGTGGGCCGACCGCGCAACGATTGGTGGCATTGTGGCAACGAATGACAGCGGCCCTCGTCGACACGGTTACGGGTCAGTCCGTGATTCCATCATTGGTTTAACGATTGCACGTATTGATGGAGCAGTGGCCAAGGCAGGCGGTATTGTCGTAAAAAACGTTGCTGGATACGATTTATCTCGGTTGTTAACTGGTTCGTTCGGGTGTATCGGCGTAATTATAACGGCGACATTCAAGTTGGCGCCGCTGGCTCCAGCCTCTCGCACAGTTGAGTTTGCTCTTGACTCGCTTGACCTGTCTGGGGAGGTAGTGAGCGACCTATCAACCTCGTCTCTAACGCCGACGGCACTTGAACTTGCATCAACTGTGACGTCGACGCAGTTGCTGGTTCGCTTCGAATCAGTTGAAGAGGCCGTCGCTCAGCAAGCGACAGAGGTCTGTGCTCTCTTGGGGGCACGCGGGGCAAGCCGAATCTTGTCGGCTGAGGAAGAGACTACTCGTTGGGAACAGCACTCAACACATTGGTCGTCGTCAATTGACGGCACACTTCTCAAGTTGGTTTGTGTGCCAGCTGAGTTGGTCTCGACATTAGTCTGGTTACGTAGAGAGGCGACCTCGCAGGGAATAAGTATGTCCGTATCCGGCCGGGCGGGTCTTGGTATTGTTGACGTTCGTCTAGACGGCTCGTTTTCTTTGCAAGCCCGGTTAATCAACCAACTTCGTGAGCGACTGCCGGTCGGGCGTGGTTCGGCCGTCATCCGCCAGGGTGACGCCAAGCTCCGCCAAGAGGTTGGCGTGTGGGGGCAGATTGGTGATGGTATGCGGGTGATGCAAGCGGTGAAACAACGGTTCGACCCAGGGAATCTGCTGAACGTAGGTCGCGGTCCAGGCGGCCTATGAGGTGGTCTTCTTGGTCAAATCTGAGAGCGCAGTTGGGGAGACGGTCTAGCTATCCGTTGATGTTTCGACCTTGGATCGACGCGTCAACAATTTCCACTAGATGCATTGTCCGCAGTGTGCGTCCACTTCGCTCCAAAGATGATTTTATTTGAAGTAGACAACCGGGATTTGATGAAACTATTGTGTCGGCTTCAGTTGAGAGGCATTGTTTCGCTTTGAGAGCACCGAGTTGTTCCGCTGCTTCTGGTTCGACAAGGTTATAGATACCCGCCGACCCACAACACATTCCGGCTTCAGGAATTTCGCGAACGTCGAGTTTCGGGACTTGGGCTAATACTTGACGTGGTTCGCTGATGACATTCTGAGCATGCCGAAGATGACATGCATCGTGATAAGCGACCCGAATGGGAAGTGGGTGACGTGGTGCTCTTGGCTCAAGTTCGGCAAGTAATTCAGAGATGTCACGACATTTAGCGGAAAGGGCTTTCGCCTTGGCCGAATAGATAGGGTCGTCGGCGAGGATATGGCCGTATTGTTTGAGTGTGGACCCGCAGCCAGCGGCGTTGATGACGATGGCATCAACATTATCGATTTCCTTGTCAAATTCGTCTATGAACTGTCGAGCCATTGCGATCGCATCGTTTTCTTGTCCGGCATGGTACATCAGTGCTCCGCAGCAGCCTTGGCCCTGAGGAATGACTACTTCGCAGCCTTCGGCCGCCAGCACACGCAACGTTGCTTGATTGACGTTACTGAAAAAGACCCGCTGGACGCAGCCGAGTAGGAAAGCAACCCTTTTACGTGGTTTTCCTACGGTGGGTATTCGTGCTGGAATCGAGGAAAACAACTCACCAAATGCAATCGGAGGTGCCATTGCCTCCATTGCTCTGAGTTTTCTGGGCAAAAGGCTGAGTAGGCCAGAGTTCCGCACGAACCATCGCACACCCAAGCGTTGGTAGGCCCACAATTTTAATGCTATCCAGCGTAGTCGGGTCGGATAAGGAAACAGTGAAAATATGATTCGGCGAAACAAACGGTCGCTCTTCGAACGGTCTATGCGACGTTCGATTTGGGGCCGTGTCGCCTCGACTAACTTGTCATACTGCACACCGGATGGACAGGCGGTCACGCAGGCCATGCAACCGAGACAAGTATCGAAGTGTCTTGCAAATTCGTCGGTGATTTCTGTTTTGCCCTCAAGGGCTACTTTCATGAGATGGATGCGACCGCGCGGCGAGTCAGTTTCACGATTCCACAAAGCGTAGGTCGGGCACGCTGGTAAGCAGAACCCGCAGTGCACGCAATCGGCAAGTAGGTCGGACGAAGGGGGATGGTGCGGGTCAAAAGCACCAGTCGCAGGGTCCATAAGGCAGTATGGTAGCGTAACAAGCGGTATGAAGGGTCATTCGTCTTCGACATCACCCTGTTTGAGGACTAAGATCGGCCCCGCACCCTTAACCTGCATTACGCACTCGGAGTGAGTTATGACACACGCAGTACGAATTCATAGTAACGGTGGTCCAGAAGTTTTGCGATGGGAAGAGGTGGCGCTTCCGGAGCCAGGTCGTAATGAAGTCATTATTAGGCAGACGGCGTCAGGTCTTAATTTCATCGATGTCTATTTTCGGACGGGTCTGTATAAAGTTCCGTCGTTTCCAGCAACCATTGGCAACGAGGGTGCCGGTGTTGTCGAGGCCGTTGGCGTCGACGTGACGGAGGTTGCGGTTGGTGACCGGGTGGCCTATTGCATGAGCCTTGGAAGTTACGCGCAACGTCGCGTGGTACCAGCGCAACAGTTGGTGAAGCTTCCTGATACTGTGACTGACGAGCAAGCTGCGGCCATGATGCTTAAGGGCTGTACAGTGCAGTACCTGATTCGTCAAACGTATCCAATCAAGGCGGGCGAGACGGTCTTGTTTCATGCTGCTGCCGGCGGCTGCGGCCTTATCGCCTGCCAGTGGCTCAAACATCTCGGCGCTAGGGTGATTGGTACTGTGAGTACTGCTGAAAAAGCGGAACTTGCTAAGGCGCACGGGTGCGACCATCCAATCGTCTACACGGAAGAAAACTTTGTTGAACGTGTAAAAACTCTGACTGATGGCTGTGGGGTGCCCGTTGTTTACGATTCTATCGGCAAAGATACTTTTGAAGATTCTCTTGATTGCTTGCAACCGCGTGGTCTAATGGTCAGTTTCGGGAATGCATCGGGAGCAGTTGAACCCTTCTCTCCGGCAGTCCTTGCAGCTAAAGGCTCGTTGTTTCTGACGCGGCCAACACTTGCAACGTTTATCGCGACACCGGAACAGCTAAAAGCCACGTCTTCAGACCTTTTTGAAGTTGTTGGCAGTGGCTCTGTCAAGATAGAAGTGAGTCAAACCTACGCCCTGGAAGATGCAGCTCAAGCTCACCGTGACCTAGAGGCCCGAAAGACGACAGGTTCAACGGTTCTTTTAACTGGCGCGTGATAGGAGGCAAATTGTGCAGATATCTAAAGTTAGTTTTGTGATTGGTAGTGTCATGGGAGCGTTGATGGTAACCGCAGTATCTACATTGACTGCTTCGCAAGCATCGCCGGAGCCACAGGCAATTAATCTTCCTGGCCGCAGTACTACGGCGCCATTCAGCGATGCCGTACTTGTGGGCCAAACTCTGTATCTTGCCGGGCGTCTCGGTCTCGACCAAGAGACGGGCCGCCCGCCGGCGACTGCCGAGCAGGAGGCGCGTAACGTTCTTGAGAGTATTCAGCGGGTATTGTCTGAAGCGGACATGACGATGGATAACCTCGTCCAAGTACAAGTGTTTTGTTCAGACGTGTCGCTTTACGGCGTCTTCAATGAGGTCTATACGAGTTACTTTCGCGACATGCCGCCAGCTCGGGCATTCATTGGTTCAGGGGAACTGCTCTTTGGAGCAAGGTTCGAAGTGATGGGCATTGCTGTAAAGCATTGATCAACCGATCACAGATTAATGGTGGCTTAATCGCTGTTACTAGTCTACTTGGTGTTGTTGGCTGGAGGAGGAGTTTGAGTGAGTGAACTACAACTGCCGGCGCTAGGCGAGATGTTTGGTTAGGTGGCCAGAATGTCAGATGCGACCTGCCGGGTAATGCAAATTGAGGATGTTGGCAATGTGTCGGCTCTAGTTAATTCCGTTTTTGATATCTACATTGCTCCCCATTACACAGCACAAGGAAAGTCTGAATTCAGGAAATACACTGCACCCGAAGCTTTCTTGGAACGGATTGACCAAGGGCATTTCGTGATCATCGCTGTCCGAGGAGATGTCCTGATTGGAATGATAGAGATGCGGGAGAACAACCATGTGTCTTTGCTGTTTGTGGCGGAGGATTTTCAACGTCAAGGAGTCTCACGGGTGCTTCTTGAAGAAGCGACTATGCATGCCCGAAGTCTGGGTGCAGAGTTAGAACGGATCACCGTGAATTCGTCACGATACGGTGTTCCGGTTTACGAAGCCTTGGGTTTTCGGCAGACTGGGCCTGAACGCACGGTTAACGGTATTGCTTTTATTCCGTTGGCAAAGCGGATAGAAGGCGCATAGTAGTTGTTTCTCTGAAATAACGAGAAACGAGTCTAAACCACGTGAGTATTCCTACCCAGAGCCGCTGCGGCAGGGGCCATTTTATTTTCGTGAGATGTATTCATGTAACTCTTAGAGTGCCCGTTGTGCGGACTGGCGGCGACACTTTTCTAGGACCGCACTACTGATGCAAGGCTGGCACGGATGGGACGAGTACGCGCCATTTTACGATTGGGAAAATGCCCAGACCGTAGGGCGGAGGGATTTACCGTTTTGGATTGATCTTGCACGTCGTTCAAAGGGTCCAGTTCTCGAATTGGGTTGCGGGACTGGGCGCGTGTCGCTACCAGTCGCCAAAGTTTGTGACCGTTTTATCGGTGTAGACCGCTCGACGCCGATGCTTCAGCGTCTCCGGTCGAGATTGAAGCGGGCTGGCCTCTATGCGCGCGCTTCGGCGGTCCGGGGAGACATTCGAGCGTTACCGTTTCGGAGACGGTTTCGTTTTACCTTAGTAATGGCACCCTACGGGATCCTGCAGTCGTTACTCAGTGATCGAGATTTGCGCTTGACTCTGCGATCGGTGGCAGCAGTATTACCACGAGGTGGTTTCTTTGCCGTAGACCTCGTTCCGGACTTACCAAGGTGGCAAGAATACAAACGTCGGGTTAGCTTGCAAGGTCGACGCTCGAACGGCCGAGATCTAACTTTAATCGAGACGGTTCGTCAGGACTACGATCGGCACATGACGATTTTCGACCAAGAATATGTCGAGCGTAGCGGTCGGCGTCGAGAGTCGCATCGATTTTCAATAGCTTTCCGCACACTCACGGTAGCTCAAATGTCGAGGCGCCTTGAACGTGCGGGATTTCATGTGCACAGCGTCTTAGGGGATTATCGAGGCCGGGCTTGGTCACCTGACTCGACTGTCTGGGTCATTGTCGCGCGGCGAAGATAGTATTTGCTAATTTTCTCGCCTGACTTCTAGCTTAGTGTTTTGAGATAATTGTGGTTCTGGTGGGATCTAAGTCATTTCCCTGTTCTCGGGAGTAGCGTGATATGTCTGGTCATTCCAAGTGGGCTTCTATCAAGCATAAGAAGGGAGCGGCTGACGCTAAGCGGGGCAAGTTGTTCACCCGAATTATCAAGGAGTTGACAGTTGCGGCTCGCGACGGCGGCGGAGATCCCGATAGTAATCCTCGTCTTCGCACTGTTATTGCTGATGCGAAGGCCGCGAACATGCCTCAGGACAACATCAAGCGTGCGATTCGCCGAGGGACGGGCGAAGAACCGGGTGTGTCATATGAAGAGGTAACTTACGAGGCCTACGGGCCCGGCGGGGTGGCGTTACTGATTGAAGTTTTGACCGATAACACCAACCGTGCCGTTGGAGAGATTCGCCATCTACTCTCTAAACACGGTGGTAACCTTGGGACTTCTAATAGTGTCGCTTGGATGTTTGACAAACAGGGTTACATCGTAGTGGAGAAGACAGGCGTAGATGAAGAAACTCTAATGAGTGCGGCGATTGACGCGGGGGCTGATGACTTCCAAGAAGAAGGTGACACATGGGAAGTTGTGAGTGCGCCCGAGGTTTATGACCAAGTGTTGGAAGCGGTTAAGACGACTGGCGTGGTTCCGGTTAGCGCTCAATTAGCGATGTTGCCTAAGAACAACATCAAAATAGAAGGTAAGCAAGCCCAGCAATTACTCAAGCTGATGGACCTGCTTGAAGACCAAGACGATGTGCAGCATGTCTGGTCTAATTTTGACATTGACATAAAGGAGATTGAGGCCTCGCTCGCGTGAGAATTTTCGGTGTCGATCCGGGTTCAGCTCGTACAGGCTACGGTTGTATTGAGACCTCTGGCAGTCATCATCGTATTGTTGTCTGCGGAGCATTATCCGTGCAGGCACGTCTCCCGTTTCCCGAAAAGCTCATGTCGTTACATGTCCGTTTAGCCGAGCTAATTACTCAACACCAGCCGGACGCTGTGGCGGTTGAAGATCTCTTCCATGCCAAGAACGCGAGAAGTGCCCTTAAACTTGGCCACGTTCGTGGCATAGTCTTGCTGGCAGCTTCACAGGCGGGGGTAGCGGTAGCTGAGTACACGCCGACACAGGTGAAACGTGCCGTTGTTGGACACGGAAGAGCGGCGAAGCACCAAGTGCAAGAGATGGTGACGTTGTTACTTGGTCTGGACGAGCGGCCCTCACCACTCGACGTATCAGACGCACTTGCCGTGGCGGTCTGCCATGCTCATTTGCAAGGTACTGTTCAAGATGAAATTGTTAGAAATGATTCATCCTCACAGAAGATTCGCAGTTGGCGTCAGTATCGGCCACAGGGTTCAGGTGAATCATGATTGGTTTACTTAGCGGTCAATTGGCAGAGAAAGAACCGGGTCGCCTGATTGTCAACGTAGGGGGCGTGGGTTACGCAGTTCAGGTGCCGCTATCCACTTTCTATGGATTGGGAGAAATCGGATCGCCGGTGTCTCTGCGGGTGCACACCCACGTGCGGGAGGACGCACTTGCCTTGTTTGGATTTACGACAGTTCTGGAATTAGACGTATTCGAACATTTAATTTCTATCAGTGGGGTTGGCCCACGACTTGCATTAGCTGTTTTGTCGGGAATTGAGACTCCAGATCTTGTGCGCGCTGTTCGAGGTGGCGATGTGGGTCGACTGACTAAGATTCCAGGCGTCGGAAAGAAGACTGCTGAGCGTATTGGTCTTGAACTCAGGGACCGTTTGCCTGCCGAATTAGCGAGTGATCAGGACGAAGGTGATACTGGTGCTGCCGCGATTCGAGATGATGTGATGTCTGCCCTTCTAAATCTTGGCTACCATCGTCCACTGACCGAGCGTGCAGTTGATCGGGTACTTCAGACAACATCTGGAACAGAAGAGTTTGAGACTGTTCTGCGTTTAGTTCTGAGAGAACTAGCCAAATAAAAAGGTGCTATGTCCACAGACAGAATCGTCAGTTCGGCACGGACGGAAGATGAGGTTCACTACGAGGCTGGTCTACGACCTCAGACTCTAAGTGATTATATTGGTCAAGCTCGCGTGCGGGAGAACCTTACGGTCTCGATTGCTGCTGCTCGTAACAGAAATGAGGCGCTTGACCATGTTCTACTTTATGGCCCGCCCGGGTTAGGGAAGACAACTCTTGCCTATGTCATTGCCCAGGAACTGGGAGTTCAAGCCCGTGCTACAGCAGGGCCCGTGCTGGAGAAGCCTGGTGACCTTGCTGCAATGCTGACCAATCTTAAAGAACGGGAGGTTCTTTTTATCGATGAAATCCATCGAATGAGTCCAGTAATCGAAGAAATCCTCTATCCCT
>CEUS01278754.1_pt1 | contig 11797 bp, 14 predicted proteins | sample 427031 | NCBI WGS metagenome assembly CEUS01 (sample SAMEA2622837, study PRJEB7988) | marine metagenome | biome: marine biome (ENVO:00000447); feature: marine epipelagic mixed layer (ENVO:xxxxxxxxx); material: "saline water (ENVO:00002010), including plankton (ENVO:xxxxxxxx)" | depth 140 m | reverse complement strand
ACTTTTGCTGGTCAGCTGAGTTCTTCTTCCACAGATGGTGAAACAGGAAACGCAGGTCGTTATCATCTATCCTATAATGATCCCGTCTGGTGGGACGCCAGCGCAACTTATCAGATTTCAGATGAATCCTTTGATATTAATGATATTGGCTATCTTCAAAGATCAGGAGTCGGTTCGTGGGATATTAATTTCAGTATTCGTCAGCAGGATCCCTGGGGCCCGCTCCTTAGAAGTAATGTCGGTATCAGCTACGATCACAACAGCCGCTCCGATGGTGTGGTCATAAGACAACAGCTGAATCTCAGCTTCTCTGTGACAACATTAACTTATTGGAACTTCGGTGTTCATCATGGTCAAATTCTCCCTTCTTACTCCGATGAGGATCTGTTCCGCGACTCCCGGGCATGGATCAAAGAGGAAGCTGTCGGCTATCGAGGTGGTGCTTGGTTGTCAACCGATGGAAGAAAACAGCTGTCGTTCAGGTTCGGCTTAGGTTACGGTTGGAAGGACAACGGTTACGGTGGTTACCGTTACGATTTCGGCACAACCGTTCGCGCCTCCCAACGGCTCAGCGGGAGCCTGACTCTTACGGAGCATCTCAGAAAGACGCCGCAGCAATGGGTCGGCATTGTTTCCAATGATGCCGGTGACCACCGCATTTACGGTAGGGCAAAACAGTTGACGAATGAACTCACCTTTCGCCTGAACTACACATTTTCTCCTGACCTCTCTTTTCAGACCTATCTCCAGCCCTTCAGGGCCAAGGTTGATTACTCGGACTATGTGGAGCTGATGTCACCAATGACCCGGGATTACACCGCATTCGATTATAGCGGCGACCCTAGCTTCATCATGGACAATACCATCGGAACCTTTGTAACAAGGTGGGAGTTTCGCCCCGGAAGTATCATCTATCTAGTATACAATCTGAACGACAGAAACCACTTTTCAGCCGCAGATGACAGCTGGGCCCCTTCCAAGTCGAATACACTCTTCATCAAGCTAAACTACTGGTTCCAGGCGTAGAGGTCACCGCCTCTGCTGAGGTCGGCCCACCGGCCTCTATTTTAAATGGATAAGATTAATGCCCAGTTCGGCGGCGTGCCGCTTGATTCGCTCATCGCGATAAAACTCTGCATAATAGATGTGGTTGATTCCTGAATTGGCAATCATTTTGAAGCAATCGTAGCAGGGCGAAGCGGTGACATATATTTCGCTGTTCTCGATTCTGACGCCATGCCGCGCTGCCTGAACAATGGCATTCGCCTCGGCGTGGATGGTCCGGACACAGTGGTCATTCTCCATTTCATGCCCGGCCTCATCACAATGATCCAGGCCGCGGATACTTCCATTGTAGCCGCTGGCAAGGATTGTCTTTTCCCGGACAATGACCGCCCCCACATGCTTCCTGTCACAGGTGGAGCGTGTTGCAACTTCCGCCGCGATGTTCATGAAGTACTGCTCCCAACTGACTCTTTCCTTACTCATGCGCCGGGGGAGCCTTTGACAAATATCTTTACCGCCGATCGGAGCTCGCCGAAATAGATTCGCTCCACATACTCAGCGAGATGGGCTGTCAAAATTAGGAATGCCCAGGTAGGGATCACTACATCCGCACAGCCGCGGATTAGGACACGCTTGTTCTTGTACTGGCTCCAGTCAATCTTCGCAACTTTTTCGCGAAACACTGTTTCTCTGATGACACCTTCATGAAGGAAGTCATCGAGATGTATGGTTTCCATTAAACGGAGAAAGACGTTCCGCAGCCGCAGGTGCGGGAGGCGTTGGGATTCACGAACTGGAAGCCGCCTGAGAGGAGATCGGCGGAGAAGTCGATGGTCATCCCCCGAAGGTAGATGAGTGATTTGAGATCGACGGCAAGTTTTACGCCGTGCTGTTCGTATAATTTGTCGAATTCGCCTAGCTCTCTATCCCAGGCAAGATTGTAATTCATTCCGGAGCAACCACCACTGGAGACGGAAGCCCGTAGATAGTTTCCATCCTCGTCAGTACGAATCTGGAGCAGGCGCTCGGCGGCCTGCTTCGTAAGTGTTACAACTTCCAGAATTTCTTCCTGAACTTCAGTCATATCATTCCCAGCTTTCTGATTGTTCTTCTTTTTTCGGTTTCGGATCGAAACCAAGCTTTGATCGTGCTTCTTCTTTCATCATTTCAGGATTCCATGGCGGCTCGAAAGTGATCTCTACGAAAGCTTGGTTTACTTCGTCCAACGTTTCAAGCTTGTTGCGGATATCATCAGCCATATGTTGGCCCATACCGCATCCCGGCGTGGTGAGCGACATAACAATATTGATGTCGGATTTTCCTTCATCAAACGCTTCCTGAATATTGATGCTGTAGATGAGTCCGAGATTCCACAGATCGATGGGAATCTCAGGATCGTAGCACTGTTTCAGGATTTCGATAACTTTTTCTTTGGTGATCATTCTAGTTCAGTATGTCACATCATTGACAGTCATATTATCGAACATATGCCGCATACTTTCGTTGAGACGTTGGATGGGGGAGCGGATATTGCAGGTCTCCACGAGTTCACAGTTGGAATCGAAATAGCAATCCATGATACCGAGCGGACCTTCCATCATTTCAAAAAATTGGGTCATTGATATAGAGTCAAGTTTGGCTTTCAGCCTGTAACCGCCCCGTGGCCCCTGAATAGGCTCAATGAAGTCCCGTCGTGAAAGCTCTTGCAACACTTTGGCCAGAAGCGGCTGAGGAATGCTGTATTGGGTAGCAATCTCCTTCGCACTGACGATGCTGTCAGCCCCGACAAATCTGAGATGCCGCAGAGCGATGAGGGCGTATTCGGTTTTCCTTGTCAGTTTCAGCATGAGCGTCTCAAAATGTGGTTCAACTTACAGTGTCGGCCTGTCTCAGTCAAGGTTCTTAAGTTATGAATTTCAGGGAGCTTGTGATTGCTTCTGTTAGGCGATTCACATCTTCAAAGTCATTGTAAAGGTAAAAGCTTGCCCTTGCCGTGGCCGAGACACCGAGTTTCTCCATGATCGGCTGGGCGCAGTGATGTCCCGCCCGGATGGCCACGCCATCTCTGTCCAAAAGCTGGGAGAGATCGTGTGGATGAACACCTTCCACATTGAACACCACCACGCCGCCTCGCTCCGGTGGATTGCCGTATACGGTCACCTCGTCCATCCCCTCGAGTCTCTCAAGGGTGTACTTTATTAGTGCCGCTTCGTGGCGGTGAATTGTCTCCATGCCTATACCGGAGAGGTAATCAACGGCTGCGCCAAGTCCGATAGCCTGCGCAATATTGGGTGTCCCTGCTTCAAACTTCCACGGCACATCATTCCACGTGGATGTCTCGAGGGAGACAGTTCGAATCATCTCCCCGCCCGCAAGGAACGGCTCCATCTGTTCAAGTAATTCCGTTCTGCCACACAACACGCCAACCCCTGTGGGCCCAAGCATCTTATGACCAGAGAAAGCAAGAAAATCGCAGTCCAGCGATGTCATGTCCATATGAAGATGAGGAACACTTTGGGCAGCATCGATGAGGGTGACAGCACCGACGGATTTCGCCAAGTTTATAATCTCGTTGACTGGATTGATAGTGCCGAAAACATTGGACTGGTGAATGACAGAAACAATCTTTGTTTTTTCCGTGAAAGACGCCTCGCTGTTTTCAAGTGTTCCATCTTCACTGAACGGGATAAACTTCAGTTTTGCGCCTGTCTGCCGGGCCGCCAGTTGCCACGGTACGAGGTTGCTATGGTGTTCCATCTCCGTAAGAAGGATTTCGTCCCCCTCCCGAAGGTTGTTACGCCCCCATGCATAGGCCACAAGGTTGATTGCCTCGGTAGCACCTCTTGTGAAAACGATAGCGTGTGAATCATCGGCGCCGATAAAGTTACTCACTTTATCCCGTGCTGACTCATAGGCTTCCGTTGCTTCCTCTCCCGCGGCGTAAATGGACCGGTGCACGTTTGCGTTATAGTGATTGTAATATGTCTCAACCGCATCAACAACCTGTTGTGGTGTCTGGGATGTAGCGGCGCTGTCGAGGTAAGTGAAAGGATTTTTTGATGACCGATTGCGAAAGATTGGGAAGTTGTTCCTGATATACGCCCCATCCAGCGGAAGGGTTCGAGTATTGGAAGGATCGAGTGTGACCGTCATCTAATACATACCGAGATCAAGGCGGGCCGCTTCGGAAATCATATCCTGGGTCCAGGGTGGATCCCAGACCAGTTCCACGCTTACGTCACGAACTCCATCAACGCCGCCAACCTTTGCCTTCATCTCATCCACCAGCATAGGCCCCATGCCGCAGCCGGGGGCCGTCAGCGTCATCTTGATATCCACTGAAGATCCTCCGTCCTTAGACTCCGTCAATTCGCAGGAGTAGATAAGTCCCAGATCCACCATGTTTACAGGGATCTCAGGATCGTAGCAGGTTTTAAGCACGTCCCATATGGCCGACTCGCTGGCAGTACCGGTTATCTCCTTTTCGTCTGTATCCTGATCCATCACTTCCTTGCCGATGGCATCGGCATCTTTCCCTTCAATCCTGAAAAGGGAGCCCCGGGCCATGATGGTATAGCTTCCGCCCAGCGCCTGCGTAATGCGGACTTCGTCCCCTTCTTTCAGCGTAATGGCATTCCCAAAGGGGATAAGCGTCGCTTCACAATCCCTTGAAAGGGTAATTAATTCATCAGAGAAAGTCGTCATTCTGTCTTTGCCACTTCGTCTTTTTTCGAGAGACAGTTCTTCAGTGTGTGCCATGCTAGCGTCGCACACTTCACGCGGGCTGGATATTTGTAAACGCCGGCCATGACCGCAAGTTTTCCCAGATCTCCGTCATCTGTATCGCCTGTGGTAACGAGACTATGAAATGCTCCAAAAAGTGCTTCTACTTCCACTACTTTTTTCCCTTTCACCACGGTGGTCATGATTGAAGCTGAAGCTTTTGAAATGGCGCACCCCGAGCCCCTGAAGCGGAGGTCGGTCACTTTGTCATCTTGCACCTGAAGTGTGAGAGATAGTTTGTCGCCGCAGAGTGGATTATAACCATCCCCCGAATGGGTGGCCGGTTCGATCTGGCCAAAGTTCTGCGGATTCTGGTTGTGATCAAGAATCACCTCCTGATAAAGTTCACGAAGGTCATCCACGGTTCACACCTTCCAGCCAAGTTTCTAGAATGTCTCTGGTGTAAGATTGCACAGTATCATCTTTGATCTCTTCAACCACCTCGTTGGCAAAACCATTGATGAGCAGTGCCTTAGCGGCGGCGGTATCCAGACCGCGGGAGCGGAGATAGAAGAGTGCGTCATCACTGATTTGGCCTGTTGTGGAGCCATGCGTGCAGCGGACATCATCGGCGTATATCTCAAGCTGAGGATTAGAATTCATGAGAGCGTTGCTACTCAGCAAGAGATTATTATTTGTCTGGTTTGCATCGATTTTCTGAGCGTCCTGTCGCACCACCGCTCGGCCGTTGAATACACCCGATGACTTGTCAGCAAGAATGTATTTGAAGAGTATTCGACTGGTGACTTGCTCGAAAGCGTGATCCATGACAATGTTATGATCGGCGTGCTGTGACCCTTTAGTGAGGCAGAGGCCATTCACTGATACGTCCGCCCCATCACCAGCGAGGACGACATTCACATCGTGCCTGTGCAGAGCAGATCCTGCCGATAGGTATGAACCGTTCACCGCACCGTCTGTAGGTACATGATAGAAAGTTGTGCTAAGGTGAGACGCTGACTCAGCCTCAAACTGGATGCGGATATGATTCAGCTGACTGTTCCGGCCGGCCCTGAAGGTGGTAAGTGTATTATTCCAGTAAGGATGTTCACTATCTCCCCGGTATTCCTCGACAATGGTCGCCTCCGAGCCATCGGCGACATCCACCAAGAGACGGGGGTGATTCATAATGGGCTCGGAAAGTTCGGTGGTAAGATAGAGGAACCGTACAGTAGAATTTGAGGAAAACTCCTTGGTAAAACTCACATGTAGGCCGTTGTTCATCATGGCGGTGTTTAGTACTGCGAAGGGGCTCTGGCCCGCGTCATAACCATTTGTCACCAATTTGGCGTCTTCATTGTAGCTCTCAATCAGTGTTCTCACTATTACCCCCATAGGCTGTTTGGAATGATCCGGCTGGTAATGTCCATTCACAAAAAGGAGTGTTGGAATCCCACTTTCATTAATCTCTTTACTAAGTGGTGGAAGATCATTTGTCGTCGAAAGGCGGAAACAGCTCTGCTCCAGACGCTTCACACTGGTGAACCGCCACGCCTCCCAGCTCGGTTGAGGGAAGCCGATCTCCTTGAAACGGTCAAACGCTGTCTGCCGCAACTGTTGAAGCGAGGCCGGCTCGTGGTCTGCACCTAAAAGGGTGGCAAACTGTCGTTCAAAATGTTTCATTCGATTAGGAAGCGGTCTCCTCCCGAAGCCAGCTGTACCCCTTCTCTTCCAATTCGTGGGCGAGATTCTTCCCACCGGAGCGGATGATGCGCCCATCCATCAAAACATGAACCATATCGGGGTCCATGTACTGAAGTATTCGCTGATAATGCGTAATTACCACCACCGCCCTGTCTTCACGCCGGAACTTGTTAACGCCATCAGCAACAATCCTTACCGCATCGATGTCTAGGCCGGAGTCGGTTTCGTCTAAGACCGCGAGAGAAGGGTCAAGGGTGAGCATCTGGAGAATCTCATTCCGCTTCTTTTCACCACCGGAAAAGCCATCATTGACGGCCCGCTTGAGATAGGCTTCGTCCATTTCCACTTCCGCCAGTTTCTCCTTGATAAAGCTGAGAAAATCGACAGCGTCCATCTCAGGTTCGCCCCGGTGTTTCCGGATGGCGTTAACAGCCGCCTTCATAAAATAAGCAAGATTGACACCAGGGATCACCGCAGGATACTGATAGGACATGAACACTCCTTTCAGCGCTCGTTCCTCCGGATTCATCTCCAGTAGGTCTTTCCCGTCATAAATTATTTCGCCATTCGTCACTTCATAGATCTCCCGGCCGGCGATGACGTGGGCTAGTGTACTCTTACCTGAACCGTTCGGTCCCATAATGGCGTGCAGTTCACCGGCGTTAACCGTCAGATCGATCCCGTTGAGGATCGGTTTCTCCTCAACATTCACATGAAGGTTCTTGATATCAAGCATTCAGCTTATCTCCTAGAATCTTGTTTTGTGTCTTAGCAAAAAAGAAGAGTGGGGGATCAGCCGACACTTCCCTCAAGACTAACTTCCAGCAGCTTCTGGGCTTCCACGGCAAACTCCATAGGCAGTTCCTTGAATACCTCCTTGCAGAAGCCGTTCACGATCATGGAAACGGCGTCTTCCGTGGAGATGCCCCGCTGGTTGCAGTAATAGATCTGATCCTCCCCAATAGCGGAGGTGGACGCCTCGTGTTCCATCTGTGCCGAGGGATTCCGAACATCTATATAAGGAAAGGTGTGGGCGCCGCACTTGTTGCCAATAAGCAGGGAGTCACACTGGGAATAGTTCCGGGCATTGTCTGCTTTCTTCTGGATGGTGACGGCACCACGGTAAGTGTTCTGACCCTTACCGGCGGAAATCCCTTTGGAAACGATGGTGCTGGATGTGTTCTTCCCCATGTGGATCATCTTCGTGCCGGTGTCTGCCTGCTGAAAATTATTGGTCAGTGCCACGGAGTAGAACTCACCCACAGTGTTGTCCCCTTTAAGAATTACGCTGGGATACTTCCATGTAATGGCCGAGCCTGTCTCCACCTGCGTCCACGATATCTTGGAGTTCTTCTCAAGACATGAACCGCGCTTAGTGACAAAATTGTAGATGCCCCCTTTCCCGGTATTCGGATCACCGGGATACCAGTTCTGTACAGTGGAGTATTTGATAGTAGCGTCTTTGTGAGCAACCAGTTCCACCACCGCGGCGTGGAGTTGATTCTCATCCCGCATGGGTGCAGTGCACCCCTCAAGGTAGCTGACGTAGCTCCCTTCATCGGCCACGATGAGCGTTCTCTCGAATTGCCCCGTATTGGCGGCGTTGATCCGAAAATAGGTGGAGAGCTCCATGGGACATCTAACACCTTTCGGGACGTAGACAAAACTTCCGTCGCTGAAAACAGCTGAGTTGAGGGACGCGAAGAAATTGTCGGTATAAGGCACCACCGAACCGAGATATTTCCTGATAAGATCAGGATGATTCACCACTGCCTCGGAAAATGAGCAAAAAATCACCCCGGCCTTTTCTAACTCTTCTTTGAATGTAGTGGCAACGGAAACAGAGTCGAATACAGCATCCACGGCCACGCCGGCGAGCATCTTTTGCTCCTCTAACGGAATTCCTAACTTCTCGTAAGTCTTGAGCAATTCAGGATCGACCTCATCAAGACTATTCGGCCCATCTTCCTTAGACTTTGGCGCAGCATAGTAACTGATCTTCTGATAATCGATGGGGTCGTAGTCAACCATGGACCACTCCGGTTCTTCCATTTTGAGCCATTGGCGGTACGCTTTCAGGCGCCAGTCAAGGAGCCACTTCGGCTCGGTTTTTTTGGAGGAGATAATGCCAATAACCTCTTCGCTGAGACCCGGCGGTATAGTCTCCTGATCGATGTCGGTGACGAAGCCGTACTTATACTCCTGCGACAGCCGACCCTCGATGGTCAGCATTTCGTCTGATATCACTTCAGTCTTTAATCCATTGTCTGCCATATTGTTAACTCTTAATAAAACACTGAAATTACTTGCGTTTCAATGCACCTGCCAAGATAAATCCGATATATTTGGTCTTATTTGTTTCGCCCTTCTGGAGAGAGAAAATCAGGAGAAGGAGATACGCTTCTGATCAGTGCCCGTTTTGATCGTTCCAATGCGACAGGCGGGGAAAAGGGTTTTTCCTTCAAAGTCAGAGATAAAGTCATCTGCTTTCTCTTCTGGAATCGAGATGAGGAGTCCTCCGGACGTCTGGGCGTCAGCGGCCATCAGTAGCTGAACTTCACTTAGTTCCGGATCAAGGTGAACACTTTCAGAAACATGCTCAAGATTCCGTTTTGTACCGCCGGGGACAATTCCCCTTTCTGCGAGACTCTGGATGCCATCAACGAAAGGGAGATCGGTGAAATGTAGTTCCGCGGAAACGCCACTCGCCTCGCACATCTCCAGCAGATGCCCCAAGAGACCGAACCCCGTCACATCGGTTGCCGCCGAGACGTCGTGCTTGATCATCAGCTTTCCTCCTTCGGCATTAAGTGTGCACATGACAGCGGTTGCCTCGTCAATAAGGTCCTGGCTCGCTTCGCCCCGTTTGATGGCCGTGGCGATGATACCCGAACCCAGCGGCTTGGTGAGAACAAGTGCATCGCCCGCCTGAGCGCCGCCGTTGGTGACAACCTGATCCGCTTCCGCTTCGCCTGTTACCACAAGACCGTACTTCGGCTCCTTATCGTCGATGCTGTGTCCGCCTAGAATGTTGATCCCCGCCTCCTTTGCCTTAGAGGCACCTCCTTTGAGGATTTCACCTAATATCTCCATGGGGAGGTCATCCTTTGGAAAGGCGACAATGTTCAGAGCAAAAAGCGGCGTTGCCCCCATTGCGTAGATGTCCGAAAGTGAATTGGTGGCAGCGATCTGACCGAAAGCGAAAGGGTCATCTACGATAGGAGTGAAGAAGTCCAACGTTTGGACCAGCGCCTTGTCGCCATCAAGTCGCACCACCGCAGCGTCGTCTGAGCCGGTAAAGTCGGCCACGACTCTTTCGTCCTCTACAGCCGGGAGCTGACTCAGAACCTGAGCCAGGTCGCTTGGACTGAGTTTACAGGCTCACCCTGCGCCGTGACTGAATTGGGTAAGTCGTTTTTTTTGCTTCTCTGACATGAACGGAATTTAGAGAGTGTCTGCCTATTGAAGACAAAAAACAAACAACTCTAAAAAAGTGGGTCTCGGATAGAGCTGTTCTGTTGTCGTAAGCAACAATAGTATTCTCCATTAAAGGAAACTGTTAGCAGCCTATTAATCCATCTTTTTTCATCAGGTGTTGGACATTGAATGACTTGGAACAAACAATAAAGTCCTTTCGTTAAGGCTATTATTCATGGTATTTTGCCCCATGGCCCTAGCTAAACAAATAGTATCACTTGCACTAGCCGTACTGTTGTTGAACCAACAGTTTCATATGTTTGAATCTGTAAGCTGGTCTCAAGACAATAATTATAGTATTTGTGAGCTTGATTGCGAGCAAAATGAACATGGTGTAGGGGAATTTGATTGTGAAATCTGCTCAAGTAATATCCGATCTGATTTTATTCTATATCCTATAGACTATTCGTTCAGCGACATTAATCAATGCTTTTTTGATTATAATTTGAAATTTAGTTTCAATAATTTTGTTTTAGCATTTGCTTCCAGGGCTCCTCCTCCCGCCCTTTTGTAATTACTCAGATACCATTGATGGGTTGAATAATTCCATCAATTTTCCATAAAAATTTCAAAAGGATTAAAACAATGTTAAATCTTTGCAAAACAAAAATACGTTTATTGACTATTACTTATGCCTTATTCTCATCACTCTTTATCATCAGCTGTGAAGATGATGATCATGATCACGATGATGAACACCTCGATGCTGAAGGATTTATCCTAGAAAATAGTGCCGGGGTAGAAGTCTACAGGGAGTTCGAAGGGAGTCAGACCGGTTCAATCACTTTAAGTGTAAGTGATACACTGGAATTATCCGTTCATTTTCTTGGTCACGATGGTGAAGAATTGGAGCACGAAGAACATGAAGGAGAAGAGGAGGAAGAAGGAGAATTAGTAGTCTCTGGATTTGATTCTAGCATCGCTTCCGTAGAAGTTGAAGAAGAGCATGGTGATGGAGATGATCATGATCACGATGATGAAGAGCATGAAATGGCGTTAGAAATCATAGGTTTTAGCGCTGGCTCTACAAGTTTCAAACTGAAGTTGATGCATGGTGAACACGCAGATTATACTTCTTCGAACAATGTCCCAATAGTTGTTCAATAGAATCATACTCGCCTGTTTTTGCGCATGCAGTTTGCAACCAGCTTATCTGCATGCGCAAAATTCTCAAGTGACCGGCAGGATTCTGTCATCAAGAACCAATGAATCCTTACCCAATGTGAATGTCTATATTAGTGATTTTCAGCTGGGTTCCGCCACTGATCAAGATGGCCGTTTTGTAGTTTATGATGTCCCATTAGAAAGGATCGTACTCGAAATTTCAAACATCGGTTACCATGATACATCCTTCGTTTATGATATCAATAGGGAAAAATTCGATGTGGGTGAAATTTTTCTCAAGCCTGAAATCATTCATTTTGAAGAGATTAATGTAGAAATCCATACGGATCTTAACCCTTCAAAATCACCATCAGGTGTTGTTTTAGCTGGGAAAGAAATTCAGGAGAAGATGACGGGCTCTATCGCCCAAACTCTGCGAAATGAAATGAATGTTGCCATGCAGTCCATGGGTCAGGGGACCACCCGTCCTGTTTTGAGAGGATATTCTGGGGACCGTTTCCTGATGACTGAAAATGGCACGGAAATTGGTGATTTATCCCAAACTTCCGTTGATCATGCTGTGAGTATGGATTTGGGAGGTGTGGAGCAAATAGAAATTGTTCGAGGGCCCCGTACGTTGCTATTTGGATCGAATACGATCAGCGGCGTGATCAATATCAAGAAAAATACTATCCCTGTAGTTGAATTTGATCATATGCATAGATACTTAACATCGGGCTATGAATCAGGTAATCGGGGATTTTTTAACAGTGTTTCAGTTGTT
>CEUS01097307.1_pt1 | contig 11797 bp, 8 predicted proteins | sample 427031 | NCBI WGS metagenome assembly CEUS01 (sample SAMEA2622837, study PRJEB7988) | marine metagenome | biome: marine biome (ENVO:00000447); feature: marine epipelagic mixed layer (ENVO:xxxxxxxxx); material: "saline water (ENVO:00002010), including plankton (ENVO:xxxxxxxx)" | depth 140 m | reverse complement strand
TAGGCCAAAGGCCCTTAGGCGCTGCCCGTTAAGTCTCTACACCTTCCCACTCGGTGTGGGCTTGGCTCGGTATTGCCACCACCCGAAGTGCTGAGGGTTCACCGAGTTTGAGCAGATTCACACAGGGCGTTTCCGACCCTGGTGCCCAGGATCGACTCAGGAGGCGATTGCTCTATCCTAGCTGAGCTACGGGGGCGAATTGTCACCAAATTATAGCAAGCCTCTGGCACCTGATCATGTGAAGCAGTACAACATTGAAAGATATCGGGATTCGAACAGCCGGGGCCAGCCAGTGTGCCACTGTTATTGAATCGCCTATGAATTAGGTACACTTTGGTTCAGTATCAAACTTTAAACTGTCAATGAGCACCTGGTATTGCAGGTTCATTTTGGCTAGAGGTAAGTACTATGGCAGATACTCTGCCTGAGCAGGCGCAGGTTGTAATTGTCGGTGGCGGGGCAGTTGGTTGTTCTATCGCCTATCACCTGACCAAGATCGGAATCACTGATGTACTTTTGCTCGAGCGAAAACAGCTGACATGCGGGACCACCTGGCATGCCGCAGGCTTGGTCGGTCAACTTCGAGCAACTGCAAACATGACAAAAATTGCCCAGTACACGGCGGAACTTTTTCTCGAGCTGGAGGAAGAAACGGGCCAGGCCACGGGAATGAAACAGAACGGTTCGATTGCTCTCGCCACTGATATTGAACGATTAGAAGAACTCCAGCGGGGTGCATCGATGGCGCGCGTATTCGGACTGGAGGTCGAAGAAGTCTCCGCCGAGTGGATTGCTGAAAAGTATCCCGTCATGCACACCGATGATATCGCCGGCGGGGTTTTTCTGCCTCGTGATGGACAGACCAACCCCATCGATGTCACCCAGGCAATGGCCAAGGGTGCGCGCAACGGCGGCGCTACGATTCTAGAAAATACCCCCGTTACCGGGGCGACGATTAATAATGGCCGAGTCAGTGCCGTACAGACCGCGTCTGGAGAGATCGCTTGTGAGTTCCTGGTGATTGCCGGTGGAATGTGGTCACGCGATTTCGGCCGGCAGATTGGTGTCAATATTCCTCTACACGCGGCTGAGCATTTTTATATCGTGACCGAACCGATCGATGATCTGCCCAGTGAACTGCCGGTACTACGTGAGCCATCGGCCTGCTTTTACGCGAAGGAAGACGCCGGCAAATTGCTGGTGGGTGCCTTTGAACCTGAAGCCAAGCCCTGGGGTGGGGCTGGTATCCCACCTGATTTCAGTTTCGATGCATTGCCTGATGACTTCGATCATTTTGAACCGATGCTCGAACATGCGATGCACCGTATACCGTTGCTTAAAACAGCGGGGATTCAGACATTTTTCAATGGCCCGGAGAGTTTTACGCCGGACAATCGTTACTATTTGGGTGAAGCGCCAGAAGTTCGAGGTGTGTTTGTGGCCACAGGATTTAATTCAACCGGTATTCAGTCATCCGGTGGCGCGGGCAAGGTCCTGGCAGAATGGATCAGGGACGGACATTCTTCACTTGATCTGTGGGATGTGGATATCCGGAGAACCCTTTCATTTCAGTCCAACATGCGTTATCTGCACGATCGGACGACCGAATCCCTTGGCTTGTTGTACGCGATGCACTGGCCATTTCGACAGCCTGAGACCGCACGTGGTATCCGGCGTACACCGCTGCATGAGCATCTGGCCAAGGCAAATGCCTGTTTCGGAGAAGCGGGGGGCTGGGAGCGACCCAACTGGTTTGCCCCTGAGGGGGTGACACCGGAGTACGACCATACTTATGGCAAACCGGTCTGGCTGACTTACTCCGGGAATGAACACCGGGCTGTTCGAGAAAATGTCGGCCTGTTGGACATCTCTACGTTCTCCAAGTTTCTTCTTCAAGGGAGAGATGCTGAAAGCATTATCAATTACATATCTACAAACAACATGGCCGTTGCGCCTGGACGAATTGTCTATACCCAATGGTTAAATGAACAGGGTGGAATATCAGCCGACCTCACCGTGACCCGATTAGCCGAAGATGCTTATCTCGTGATGACGGCATTCTCCAGTCACACTCGGGACTACAACTGGCTGCAGCGGCATATCGCGCCAGACGCCCATGCTGTGCTGACGGATGTCACGGCGGCCTATGCAGGGCTTAATGTCCAGGGGCCAAATTCTCGTGCGCTGCTGCAGCAAGTGAGTTCGGGTGATTTTTCAGATAGCGCATTTCCGTTTGGAACGTCGAAGGAGATTCAATTGGGTTACGCGACCATTCGGGCGTCGCGAATTTCTTATGTTGGGGAACTGGGCTGGGAGCTGCTGATTCCGAGTGACATGGCTGTACATGTCTACGAGACATTGGTTGAGGTCGGCCAGGATCTGGAACTTACCAACGTCGGCATGCACGCGATGAATTCTCTTCGTATCGAAAAGGCCTACCGTCATTGGGGCCATGATATCGCTGATGAGGATACACCCATAGAAGCCGGACTGGAATTTGCAGTACGTTTTGACAAGCCAGGCGGATTTATCGGCCGTGAAGCTTTGCTCAGACAAAAAGAGAGTGGCTTTGTTGCAAAACGTATGGTGCAGTTCTTGATGGAAGACCCTGAGGTGATGCTGTACCACAATGAGCCGATCATCCGTGACGGTTCAATCTGCGGCTACATTACCAGTGGAATGTATGGACATACGCTTGGGGCGAGTGTAGGTATGGGCTACGTCAACAATTCATTAGAGCGAGGTGGTGTTGACTCTGAATTTGTGAACAGTGGAAGTTATGAGATTGAAGTGGCATGTAAGCGGTACCCCGCTCGAGCGTCACTGGAGCCGCTATACGACCCCGGTAACGAGCGCATCAAGTCGTAGCGTTAAAGACTTCGAAGATCTGTTCTATCGTGTAAGGTACCGACTCGTCTGATGCGGATCAGTCATTCGAGGGATTCCTTCGTTCTAGTGGTGTCTTGTTTACTTAGATTACGCAATAATCGAAATAATGTGGGCCCGGCAGCAGCAATCATCGTAATTCGAAAAATATGCAGTGTCGCAATGAATGCAGTGTCGCTGTCCATCGATATCGCAATCAAGCTCATTTCTGCAAGACCTCCAGGTGCTAGCGCAAGCAGCAGCGCATCTTCACTGATATCGAGGATTGGTGAAAACAATTTTGCGAACCCAGCTGCCACTGCCAGCATGATAGCCGTTGCACCTATCGCGGCTATGCCGACACGAAACATACTAAGTAAACGCATACCCCGAAACTGTGCCCCAATGGCAGAGCCAATGACGACTTGAGCGACAGTGATTAAAGGAGTTGGCAATGGGGTGGTTACCAGGTCAAGATAGTAGACGACCCCAGATAAGACCATGGGAATAAGCATTCGGCCAAAAGCAAGATCAATACGGTTCGCCAGCCAGAAGCCCATCAATCCGCAACACGCAAGGAGAATAAATTCTTGGAAGTCAGGATACGATGTTGCTGAAGCAGAAAAGGTGGAAATATCAGGTGCTTCAACACCGACAACAGTAACGAAGTACAGCGGGATTGAAAAGACAACCAGGAAAACTCGTGTTGCGTGGGCAATTGGAATTAGTCGACTGTCTGCACCGGCCTCCTCTCCAGCGATTACCATGATCCCCAGGCCACCCGGTGTGCTCGAGAAATAGGCAGTCGTAGCATCCATATAACCAAGTCGACGAAATATAAGGACAGCTGCAGTCGTGGTCACGATGACGTATACCAGCATTACCAGTAACGCACTTCCCCAGGTGGGCAGGTTACTAAAGACCCCTGGGGTAAAAAAACTACCCAGGAGAATGCCCAGCACAACAATCATGATATTTCGCAGCGGCATCGACCGACGAACAGGTACGCCTAGAATTGCGCAGGCAGATACAAAAATCATACTCCCTAACATCCAGGGTAACGGAAGTCCCCAGACGTTAAATAATGCGCCACCTGTTGTACCTACAACCAGTGTAAGAAGGATGGCAACTGAAGGCTTGAGTTCAGTCACTGCTACGGGGGGCTATTGCGGCCAGTATTCAGACAGTGAGGGGGGCGATTGGGTGGATTTTTCAGCAAGTTGATGTAGGACTACTAGCCAGTGATCATATAAAGATCATCCGGTCGTCTTATCAACCCCGGGTTCATTCTTCAGTGTCCTGCACGCCCAGGCGCTTCTGGAGTGCAGAACTGGTTGTGGTGTACTGCAGCTTGTGTTTCGTGTCGGGATCAAGATATTGCTGGATTGCAAAAGCGGTCAGGGCTCCTTCGTGGAAACCGCTCAGAATAAGTTTCTTTTTCCCGGGATAGGTGTTGATGTCACCGATAGCGTAGATTCCGGGTATGTTGGTCTGAAACGTTTCTAGATTTACACTGATGTGTTTGCGTTCGATGTCCAGTCCCCAGTTAGCGATAGGACCAAGGTCCGGCGACAGACCATAGAATACGAGAAGTTCATCCAGCTCAAGTCGTTGTGGCTCACCGTCACCAAATGGCGCGACATCGATAGCAGTGATCTTACCCTGGTCTGATTGATAGCTCGGTATACGGCCGATCAGACAGTCGACGGGTTGATTCGGATCGTCAATTAGTTCATGCATTTTGGCAATCGAAGCGGGTGCTGCCCGGAATTCATTTCGGCGATGGACGATGTGCACGTGTTCTGCCACAACTGCCAACTCCAGTACCCAGTCCAGGGCTGAATCGCCTCCGCCTAGGATGACTACTTTTTTGCCTTTAAAGTGGAGCTTATCTGCCACATGATAGTGGAGATTGGTTTGTTCGAATTGATCAATTCCATCAAGGCGTAAAGGCCTGGGTTTGAATGCACCAAGACCAGCAGCGATGACCACAGCCCGGGTCTGAAAGCAGATGCCCCCCTCAGTGTGTAATTCGAAAGAGTTGTCTTCCAGGCGGGTCAATCGAGTCACGCGGTGGCCCAGATGAAACGTAGGATCAAAAGGTTTGAGTTGCTCGGCCAGGCGGTCGATTAATTCCTGGGCGCCAACAATAGGCAGGCCTGGAATATCATAGATCGCCTTATCGGGATAGAGCATACTGCACTGCCCACCGATAACAGGGAGCGAGTCGACGATGTGAGCATCGATGCCCAACAACCCCAGTTCAAAGCACTGGAATAGCCCACTGGGACCTGCGCCGATAACGACAACGTCTGTTTTGAATTCCATGACTGTCAAGTATAACCCTGCATGAATTGTCTGATCTTCGCCAGATCTCCCGAGCTTCTGGCTGGTGATGGGTTCACCAACGGGAGATAATCGGACATCACCGGTAGTATCGTAGGTAATTGACTAATATGTTTAAGTTAAGCGTCGAACAGAACTTGATGGGCTTGCGGTAGATCAGTGGAGACAACCTATGCCGATTGATGAGCTATCCAGTAGCAATGATCCACTGCTACAGCCTTTTAAACTCAAACACTTGACACTGAAAAACCGCGTCATGAGCACCAGCCATGCGTGTGGGCTGGATGAGAATGGTTTGACTGGCAGCAAGTACCAAGCCTATCACGAAGAAAAGGCTCGTGGCGGTTTGGCATTGACCATGTTCGGTGGATCAGCATCGGTAGCACCAGATTCGCTCTGGCCCTCTGGTCAGGTTGACGTGAGTACCGACGCGATAGTTCCATTGTTCGAGCAGTTCACCGCCAAAGTCCATCATCACGGTTGTGCACTCATGTGTCAGATCAGTCACCTGGGGCGACGGGCAGAATGCTATGCTGGCGAGTGGTTGCCGGCAATTGGTCCATCGCCGATTCGCGAGACGCTGCATCGCAGTTTTCCCAAGACCATGGATCGGCATGACATTGACCGGGTGATCAAGGCCTATGGGGCGGCTGCCCGCCGCTGTCGGGATGGTGGACTCGACGGTATAGAAACCCTGGGTTCAGGACATCTTATCGGTCAGTTCTTGTCTCCTTATACCAACCATCGTGCGGATGAATTCGGTGGTTCCCTGGAGAACCGCTGTCGTTTTGGTTTGATGGTATACGAAGAAATTCGTCGACAGGTTGGCGATGATTTTATCGTCGGTTTTCGATTTGTCGTCGATGAGAAAGGTGGAGATCATCTCGATTTCGAGGACTGCCTCAGGATAGCGGGTCTGTTCGAATCGAGTGGATTGATTGATTTTTTCAACGGAATTTACGGAAACGTTGATACGGAGATCGCCCTTGCGGTCGACAACATGCCAGGAATGGCGTCACCTAGCGCACCGTGGTTAAACCGAGTCGGTGAATTCAAACAACATGTGGGCCTGCCGGTGTTTCACGCTGCTCGAATCACCGATATTGCCACTGCTCGCTATGCGATCAGTGAGAATCTACTGGACATGGTCGCTATGACACGGGCGCACATTGCCGACCCTCAGGTCGTAAACAAACTCGTGGCCGGGCAGGAAGATCGCATACGTCCGTGTGTCGGTGCGACCCATTGTATGTCTGCTAATCGACCGACATGCCTGCACAATCCGGCAACGGGTCGAGAACTCAAACTGCCGCAGGTGATCACGCCCTGTGTACAAGGGAGCCGTCGTGTTGTTGTGGTCGGTGCAGGTCCAGCCGGCCTTGAAGCTGCGCGGGTGTCCGCGGAACGCGGTCACCAGGTCATCCTTTTCGAGGCCTCAAACCAGCTAGGTGGCCAGGTTGTCATCGCGTCTGGTGGCAGTTGGCGCAGTGAACTTGCCGGTGTAATTGATTGGCGGGTCAGTGAAATCACCCGTTTGGGGGTAGGTCTTCGGCTGAATACATTAGCAGGTGTTAAAGAGGTGATGGCACAGAGGCCTGATGTGGTCATTATTGCGACCGGGGGTATCCCAGATATAGATTTTCTCGAAGGTGGTGAATTGTGCACCACCAGCTGGGATTTGCTCTCAGGACAAGTTCCAATTGAGAACGATGTCATTGTTTATGATGGCACCGGGCGGCATGTAGGCCCTTTATGTGCAGAGAAGGTCACATCGGCAGGCCATGTGGCTACGTTGGTGGGTATTGACGGGTTACTGGCGCCGGAACTGGTCTACTCGGAACGGGTGGTGTGGCGCAGGCAAATTTTCGAACAAGGAGTAGATACACTTTTCGACCATCGACTGACCTCAGTATCGCGGGAAGATGAAGGTTTGCTAGTTTGTTTTACCTGTGAGCTCAATGGGAGCGAAACTATACGCTACACAGAACAGGTGGTTGTGGAAGTCGGCACACAGCCTGTCGATGAGCTTTACCAGCAATTGCGGCCAGACTCGATTAATGACGGGGTCACGGATATCGATGCACTTTTGTCGGGATCGTCACAGGTTGCGGGTACAACGGCAGATACTACGTTCGAACTGCACCGCATCGGTGATGCAGTGGCAAGTCGGAATATCGCTGCTGCGACTCTGGATGCGTTACGACTGTGTTCAGTCATGTAAGGGAAATAAATGGAATCTATGTTTGACTTAACTGGTCGGGTTGCACTGGTAACTGGGAGTGCCCAGGGATTGGGATTTGAAATGGCTAAAGGACTCACCAGGGCCGGGGCTCATGTTCTAGTAAATGGCCGAGACGAAGACCATGTGGCAAATGCCGTGTCGGTGATCAAGTCTTTGGGTGGCAGCGCGCAGGAGTTGGTGTTTGATGTGTCGGTCGATTCTGCACGCGCAACGGCACTATCCGCTATTGCCAGTGAACACGACAGGCTGGATATCCTGATTAACAATGTCGGCCTGCGTGATCGCCGGCCTATCGAGGAAATTGACGGTCCCGATTTTCAGGCACTGTTGCAGGTCAACCTGACCTCTGCATTTCTTCTTTGCCGGGAGGCAGTGGAACTGATGCGCGCCCGACAATGGGGACGTATTGTTAATATGAGTGCATTGGGTTCGGCCGTGGGATTGAAACTGAGCCCGTCTTATGCCTCATCCAAGGGTGCGCTTGAGTCATTGACCCGTACGCTTGCCGCTGCACTCGGTCCAGATGGGATTACTGTTAATGCATTGGCCCCAGGTTTTTTTGCGACCGAAACCAATGCGACCATGGTTGCCGATGAGGGTCTTTCTGAAAAACTGTTCAGTCGCACGGCCTTGGGCCGTTGGGGTGAACCTCACGAGATAGCGGGCGCAGCCGTTTTTCTGTGCTCCGAAGAGGCCGCCTACGTGACAGGTCAGGTGTTGACTGTAGACGGGGGCTGTGCGTCGTATTTCTGACTTTCTGGCCGACTACTTGATTTATTCTCCTATTATTCGGCCTAGATTCAGGCAAATTCACAGGGATTTAATAGCAACATACGACTGCTGGCAGGTGTTTGCTAACTGGCGTTGGTGTTAATCTTGGCAGAACTGAAGTGGTGCACCATGCAGATGGCAAGTTCCAGGTTAAAGTAAATGACGCCAATCACATGGTTCTTTAAAGTCTAGCCCCTGCAACCTGTGGTTTTGTTTTAAATAATCTGCCAGCGCGGGAAACTAATGCCTAGAAAATACTATCGTGTAGACGATTTTCGTCTTGCTGCACAGCAGCGGATGCCACGGGTTATTTTTGACTATGTCGACGGGGCTGCAGGATTCGAGACATCAAGTCAGCTGAACCGAGAAGTGATCGAGCAGGTTCGCCTGCTGCCGCGTGTTCTCGTCGATATCCGGCAACGAGAACTGGCAAAAATTTTTCTGGGTCGAACCTGGGGACTGCCTTTCGGGATAGCCCCCATGGGTATGTGTAATCTGGCCTGGCCGCATACTGATAAAGTGTTTGCATCAGCGGCTGTGGATCATGACATACCGGTGTGTTTGTCCACATTCGGTTCAAGCAGCATTGAGGACGTGGGTAAAAGAGCTTCTGGTAACGGATGGTTCCAGTTGTATGTGGGGCCGTCAGTTGATGATGCAATGGATCTTGTCCAGCGGGCAGAGGATACGGGGTACGAGTATTTATTGCTGACTGTTGATGTGCCGGTTGTGTCTGCCCGCCCACGTGAACAGCGCCAGGGGTTTGAGGCGCCATTTCGAATGCGACCGAGGCAGTTTGTAGATTTTGCGGTTCATCCGCAGTGGGTGTTTCACACGCTCGTCAATGGTGTGCCGAAGCCGGCCAATGTCGTGTCCACTGGTAACAAGGGTAATAATCTGACGTTCACCCGGAATGAGATTCGCGGTCATATAGACTGGCAGTTCCTGGACCAGTTGCGCGAGCGGTGGCCGGGAAAGTTGATCCTAAAGGGCGTGTTGTCAACCGATGACGCTGTCAGGATACGGGATGCCGGTGTCGATGCCGTCTATGTCTCCAATCATGGCGGCCGACAGCTCGATGCCGCACCAGCAGCGATCGATATGTTGCCTGAGATCAGACAGGCCGTTGGTGCTGACTACCCGCTGATATTCGACAGCGGACTACGCAATGGTGAGGGCATCATCAAGGCTCTGGCTCTAGGGGCGGATTTTGTCATGCTTGGCCGGCCGTTTCTTTATGCGTCGGGTGCAGACGGCCAGCGCGGCGTGTTCCGTCTCGTTGATATGCTGAAGAACGAGATGCTTCTGGCAATGGCGCAGATCGGCTGTACAGACGTTTCTCATCTCGACCAGAATGTGTTGGTGTGAACCCGGTGCTGTGGGTCCGGCAAGTACTGAATAGGATGAATTATTTGGAGAGATCTACATGAAGGTACGAGGCGGTATGCTGCTTGCCCGTGCACTGCGTGAGAAGGGCATCACACGGGTATTTACTTTGAGTGGTGGGTTCTGTAATCCTGCTCTGGAAGGTTTGATGGAATGTGGGATACCGGTGATCAATACCCCCCACGAGCAGATTGCCGGGCACTTGGCTGATGCGAACACACGGATCACCCGCAAGCCTACCGTCTGTCTGGTCGGACCGGAAGGTTTTGCCAACGCCGTGCCTGCAATAATGGAGGCCTGGGGCGAGCGATCACCAGTTATTTTTGTTACCGGTTCCAGCACCCTCAAGCGCGAAGGCAGCGGAGGGTTCAAAGAGATCGATGACGTGTCTATTGCAGCACCGTTGACCAAATACAGTGCGTCAGTCACTGACGGGACACGAATGTTCGAATTTGTGGATCGCGCTTACAAAATAGCGCTAAGTGGTTACCCCGGTCCTGTGCATCTGAGTATTCCGGTAGACATCATGTTCTCCTCATATGAGGCGCAAGCCGGCCAGTCAGAACGGCCGTTCGACCGGGCACCACTGCCGCCAGCGCGGGCATGGCCCCGTCCGGATGACCTTGAGGTCATCCTGGACAAGGTCCGCGTAGCACAGCGACCAATTTTGATTGGTGGTCACGGCGTCTGGTGGTCAGGCGCTGCCGACAAGCTGGAAAAAGCGGGTCTGGCACTTGCGATGCCAGTTTTCAATATTCCTTACCATCAGAAGCTGTTGGGTGAACAAAGCGAAGTTTATATGGGCCTAGCTGATGTTCATCAGTACGCACCCTCCAAAAATGCGCTCACCGATTCTGATTTAACACTTGTTATCGGTGGTCGGCTCGACAACCAGATGAATTTTGGTAACCCCCCATTCTTTCCTGAGACGACCGAACTGGTTTGCATCAACGGCTCCCCGGAAGAGCTCGAACTAAATAGAGCAGCGGACCATACATTGTTATGCGATCCGGGCGCTTTTCTGGATGCACTTTGCGCGCTGGCGGAGGACCCGGCCTGGAGTTCGAGCGATGCCTGGCTTAAAAAGAACCGTGTACTGCGGGGCGAGTGGGTAGATCAGATGACGGCAGAACTAATTCAGTCAGATCAAGACGATGCCCGGATTCACCCACTGCAGCTGGCGCTGGACGTTCAGCAGCCGTTGACTGCCGACGACTGGTTGGTGATCGATGGCGGGAATACTCATTTCTGGTCAGAGATAGCGGTCAATATGGCAGGCTGGGACGGTCAGCGACTGGCTGGGATTCTGCACCCGGGTGCATTCAGTATGCTGGGTGTCGGGGTATCTTTTGCGTTGGCTGCCAAGTTGAATCACCCCGGCAGCCAGGTTGTGTTGGTCAGCGGTGACGGTGCATTTCTTTCCGGCGGTTTAAGTGTTGAAGCAGCATTCCAGGAGAACGCCCCGATCACGGTTGTAATTGACAACAATGGAGGATTAACCACTATTTCACAACAGCAGGAAAGGTTGTTCGGACACGATCGTCATGTGGCCACCGACTTCCGAGATATCCCGTTTCATTCGTTGTTCGAGGGTCTCGGTGGTTATGGCGAACTGGTTGAGGATCGTGAGCAATTGAGGCCAGCACTAGACAGAGCTTTGGCCAGCGGTAAAACAGCTTGTGTCAATGTGCGGACGAAGGGGGTCATCAGTCCGATTGTGCTGGCGACCACCAGCAAACGAGACAAGGCATCGATAGAATAGATTCGGGGCGTGTTGCCAGGGCCGGTATTACTGGCAGTACTATCGTATAGGACGGAACAATGGCAGTTATATCATCTCATGTGCTGGATTCTGTAAAAGGCATCTCGGCTGCCGGGATCCGTGTAGAGTTTTTCCAGCTGTCCGAGGACCGCTCGTCGCAACGGTTGTTTGAGACGCACTCGGACAGTGAGGGCAGAATATCTGAATCCGTTGCGCTCGAGGATAATCCCGCAGACACTATGTATGAGTTGGTGTTTCATACGGGTGACTATTTCCCGGTTGCAGTAATTGCGCAAGGGTCTCATCACAACATGCAGTCGGTTGTGGTCAGAATCAGCTTGCCAGACCCCGATGCCCGCTACCATATCCCGGTCGTGCTGTCCCCCCACAGCTATACCGTCTGGTGGTCTGGTTAGACAGACCTG
>CEUS01253332.1_pt1 | contig 11800 bp, 10 predicted proteins | sample 427031 | NCBI WGS metagenome assembly CEUS01 (sample SAMEA2622837, study PRJEB7988) | marine metagenome | biome: marine biome (ENVO:00000447); feature: marine epipelagic mixed layer (ENVO:xxxxxxxxx); material: "saline water (ENVO:00002010), including plankton (ENVO:xxxxxxxx)" | depth 140 m | reverse complement strand
AAGCTCACGTTTAGATAAATGGTTTAAGAAAAATGTAAGTCAGATTCCACAATCACTATTAGAAAAAAATATAAGGAAAGGCTATATAAAAGTTAATAATTTAAAAAAGAAAAGTTCATACAAGCTACAAAAAAATGATTGTGTTACTTTATATAATCTCAACTTTAAATCTGAGAAACATAAAAAAACTAATGATGTTTATATACCCACTATTAAAGATATTAATTATTCGTCATCTTTGTTTATTGAAAATAATGAAAACTTTGTAGTTATAAATAAACCTTCAGGTATTTCTGTACAAAGAGGGACTAAATCAAAAAGAAATATAATTGATATTTTGAAGAAAACTAATGAATTTAAAGAAACTTCTCCATACCCAGTTCATAGAATTGATAAAGAAACTACAGGTGTACTAATCGTAGCTAAAAATAGAAAATATGCGCAAATTTTAACTTCATTATTTAGAATTAGAAAAATTCATAAAACTTATTTAGGTATCGTAATAGGAAATGTTCAAAAACAAAAAGGTACTTTCTTTGATGAATTATTCTATTATGAAGGTAATAAAAGAATTAAAACAAAAGCTATTACTCATTATAAAGTTTTAAACTCTAACAATAATTATACATTTTTAGAGTTGAATCCGGAGACAGGACGTAAACATCAGTTAAGAAAACAATTGTTGATTCATGGACATCCAATATTAGGTGATACCAAATATAATATTTCAACCCAAATTATTAAAAAAAACACCAAATTAATGCTGCATGCGCATAAAATTTATTTTTCTATTGATGGTGTCAAATACAATTTTAATGCAAAATTACCTTTAGAATTTGAAAATAATCTTAAACAAAAGTATCTAAAAAATTTTTAATTATAATATTGTCGATATTACTATAATTTTTAATACCAATCTCTTTTAGTGAAGTGACACCCTTATCTTTGATACCACACGGAATAATATTTTCATACTTTGATAAGTCGTTTTCTATATTTAAGCAAAAACCATGATAAGCAATCCATTTTTTTACTTTTATTCCTATTGCAGCAATTTTCTTATCATTTACCCACACTCCAATATTTTTATTATCTGAATTTGATTTTATATTATATTCTTTAAGGATATTTATTATACAATTTTCAATATTATTAACTAATTTTCTTATATTCTTTTCTCTTTTATTAAGATCTAAAACAAAATAAACAACCTTTTGACCTGGTCCGTGAAAAGTATGTTTACCACCTCTATTTGTTTTAATAACTTTAATTTTTTTGTTAAGTACATCATCATTTTTAGAACTTGTTCCTGCAGTGTAAACCTCATTATGTTCAATTACCCATAAAAGTTCATTTTTCCGTCCCAGGAAAACGTCTTGTACGCGATCCTCAAGTATTTTCATTGATTGCTCATAATCAATCGATTTTACGCTATTTTCAACTTCAATGGTCATTTTAAGTTTGTGGTTTCAAAAAAAATCAACTAAAAATTTCAAAATAAAAATTAAATATATTTATGAGTTTAACAAAAGAAATAACAGATAAAAAAGTTAATTTTGAGTTCAATAAAGAATTTATCAATGTTTTTAACAAAAAAATTAAAGACAATGATACAGATTTTTTGAATAGAACATTAAAAGAACTACACCCTGCTGATTCAGCTGATATTATTGAAAATTTGGTACCTGAAAGCAGAGCTAAACTTATTGAATTGGAAGGATTTAATTTAGATCCTGAGATATTTATTGAGTTAAATGAATCTATTCAAGCTGAAATTTTCATAATTTTATCTACCGAGTCCATTGTAAACGTTCTTAAGAGATTAGAATCCGACAATGCTTTGAAAATTTTAGAAAATTTAAATGAAAAGAAAAAGAATATAGTTTTAGATAAGTTACCGCCCAAAGATAGATTTATTCTTCAAGAAGGATTGAGCTATCCCGAAGACTCAGCCGCACGTATAATGCAAAGAGAATTTACAGCTATACCGAGTAATTGGTCGGTCGGACAGACAATTGATTACTTAAGAGAAAGCAAAGATTTGCCAGATGAATTTTTGGAGATTTTTATTGTTGATAGCAATTTTAAACCGATTGGTACAGTTCCTTCATCTAAAGTATTACGTACATCAAGAGAATCAAAAATGAATTCTATAATGAACGAAATGCAAGTATTAATTCCTGTAAATATGGATAAAGAGGAAGTAGGTCATATATTTGAAAATTATAGTTTGGTTTCAGCTTGTGTAGTTGACAAAGAAAATAAATTAGTTGGAATGATAACTGGTGACGATGTTTTTACAGTTTTAAAAGAAGAAGCCGAAGAGGATGTATTAAGACTTGCTGGAGTAGGTGATGAGGAAATTACTGATAGTGTTTTTAAAAAAACAAAAAGAAGATTTAATTGGCTTTTACTAAATTTATTTACAGCTTTACTAGCAACATGGGTGATTAGCAAATTTGGAGCTTCCATAGAACAAATGGTAGCTCTTGCTTTTTTAATGCCAATAGTAGCTTCCATGGGAGGAAATGCTGGCATGCAAACTCTCGCAGTAACTATAAGAGCCATAGCCACAAAAGAATTATCTGCAGGAAATATAGGAAAAATTGTTACAAAAGAATTTATTATTGGAATTTTAAATGGAATAATTTTTGCTGTAATAACAGCTGCTATTGTTCAGCTATGGTTTAAGGAAACAAATTTGTCGATTTTAATTGCAGTCTCTATGGTCTTAAATATGATAGTTGCTGGATTGTTTGGGATACTTGTGCCAGTTACATTAAAAAAATTTAATATTGATCCTGCAATAGCCTCAAGCGTCTTTGTTACTACAATAACTGATGTAATTGGTTTTCTTTCATTTTTAGGTATTGGAGCTTATTTTTTTTATAATTAAACATTATCAATAATTCTTGTATTTCTTAAATAATAAGCAATAAAAAGTTTTTTATTATTATTTTTTTTAAATGGTTTCAATATTTTATTAATATTAATAATTTTTAAATATTCAATTTTATTTACTCCAAGTTCTAAGATTTTATTTTTAATAGATGATATTGATCTTTTATTGCTAATTAATTTATTTTTTTCATCAATCATGATTTTATAAACTTTAGAGGCTATTTTTTTTTCATTTAATGATAAAAGAAAATTTCTAGAAGAATAAGGTACACCATTTTTTTCACGAACTGTTTTACATCCTATCACTTTGATTTTTTTATATTTTTTATTAATAAAGTCCTCTAGTATTTTTAATTGTTGCATATCTTTTTCACCTAAATATATTCGTTTAGGATTAATAATTTTAATAAATCTTTCTATTACATCCACTACAGCACGAAAATGACCGGGTCGAAATTTACCACATAAATTATTTTCAAAGGAATTAATTTTAATTTTTTTATTTGGTCTATTAGGGTAAATCTGTTTACTAGTAGGAATGTAAACTATATCAATTTTAAATCTTTTAAGAATTTTTATGTCTTTTTTTTGTAGCCTTGGATATTTGCGATAGTCTATAGTTCTGTTAAATTGTGGTTTGTTGACAAATATTGATACTACAGTTTTATTACACTGAGAAATGCTCTTTTTGATAAGTGAAATATGCCCTTTGTGTATAGCTCCCATTGTAGGCACAAAACCTAAATTCTTTTCGTTATGTATAATTTTAATAAGCTTTTTTTTATTTGAAATTATTTTCATTTGTAAATTTTAAATATTATATGTAAAAGAAAGCAATGATTAAACAGGCTATTATTCCATTAGCAGGTCTTGGTACTAGATTATTACCTTTAACAAGTGTTATGCCAAAAGAATTATTACCAATTAATGGTAAGCCTGGATTGGAGTATATTTTAGACGAGTGTATAGAAGCTGGTATTAAAAAAGTTATATTTGTTATCTCTGATAGAAAAAAAATGATCAAACAATATTTTAACAACGATCTTCTTTTCAAAAAAATAATCAGAAAAAAGCCCAAAGATAAAAGAATTAAAGATGAATATTTAAAGATTAAAAAATATAAAAAACTAATTAAATTTGTTTATCAAAATTCCCCAAAAGGGACAGGTGATGCTGTTTTAAAATGTGAAAATCACATTAAGTCAAAATCTTTTTTAATGTTACTTCCTGATGATTTGATCATAAACAATAATTGTTCTAAAGCTATGATAAAGCTACACAAAAAATATAAGGCATCTGTAATAGCATCTAAAAAAGTCGATGACGTTTCCAGATGGGGAATTTTTAAAGTAAAAAAAATAAATAAAAAAAATTTTGTTATTAATGACGTTATCGAAAAGCCCAGTAAAAAAAAAGCACCCTCTAAATACGCGGTTATAGGACGCTATATATTACCAAAAGATATATTTAAGATTTTAAAAAAACAAAAACCTGGACAAAATGGCGAAATTCATATTACTGATGCCATCAGAATACTAATTCATAAAAATAATAAATTTATTGGCCATGTTTTTGCCGGAAAATATTTGGATTGTGGAACAATGGACGGGTATATTAATTCATCATTAAAGATTTCAAAATTATAAACATGAAAATATGCATGATAGGTACAGGTTATGTAGGTCTTGTTAGTGGAGCTTGCTTCGCTGATTTAGGTAACAATGTAATTTGTGTAGATAAAAATAAAAATAAAATTGATATGCTAAATGCAAATCAAATTCCTATATACGAACCCGGTTTAGAGGAAATAGTAAGAAAAAACCATTCTTCTGGTAGAATAAGTTTTACATCAAACTTAGAGGAAGCTGTCAAGAAGTCGGATATAATTTTTATTTGTGTAGGTACTCCTACTTTTAAAAATAAAAATTATGCAGATCTAAGTTATGTTTTTAAAGCTGCAAATGATTTAGGTAAGTACATTAATAAATTTAAGATTATTGTTACTAAATCTACTGTTCCGGTTACCACAGGCGATAAGATTGAAAAAATAATTTTAAAAAAGAAGAAAAAAAAATTATTTGAAATTGTTTCTAACCCTGAATTTTTGCGTGAGGGAGAAGCTATTCGCGATTTTAGATTTCCAGATAGAATTGTTGTCGGTTCTAATAATAAAAAAGTAATAAAAAAACTTGAACTCTTATATGAACCATTAATTAAAAAGGGAGCTAAATTTTTTTCTACAAACAGAAGAGGAGCAGAAATGATTAAATACGCTTCTAATGCTTTTTTAGCTACGAAAATTTCTTATATTAATGAAATCGCAAACTTGTGTGAAAAAACCGGTGTAAATGTAGAAGATGTTTCTATAGGTATAGGTCTTGATCAAAGAATAGGCGGAAGATTTCTAAGAGTTGGACCAGCATATGGTGGCTCTTGTTTTCCTAAAGACACTAAAGCAATAGCAGTGACCGGTGATCTTTTTAAAACTGATTTATCAATAATAAAATCCGTAATTAAATCGAATGAAAAAAGAAAAATGCTATTAACTGAAAGAATATCAAAAATTTTATCTAATAAGTTGAAAAATAAAAGAATTACGTTTTTAGGAGTAACTTTTAAACCTAATACTGATGATATGAGAGAGTCATCAAGTCTTTTAATGATACCCTTTTTATTGAAAAAAGGAGCTTTTATTTCTTATTACGACCCCTCTGGGAGAAAAATTGAATTTAATAAATATAAAAAAGTTACATTTTTTAATAATATTAAAGATGCTTGCAGAAAAACTGATTTAGTAATTATTCATACAGAATGGGAAGAATTTAAAGCTATTGATTTTGTTAAGTTATCAAAAAAAAATAAGTTTAAAATATATGATATGAGAAATTTATACTCCATTACTTCAATGAAAAAGACTGGTTTAGATTATTTTTCAATAGGAAGATAAATTTCTCGTATTTTAAATTTCAAATATAGCGTCTATTTCTACAGAAGCGCCCAATGGTAATGAATTTGTGCTTACAGCTGCTCTTGCGTGTTTTCCACCATTACCAAACACATTAGAAAGTGTTTCTGATGCTGGATTTATAACTTTAGGTTGATCCTTAAAATCATCAGACGAATTAACAAAACCAGTAATTTTTATACAGCTTTTTACTTTATTTAAATCACCATTAAGAGCCTTTTTAAGTTGGGCTAAAATATTAATCACACATAACATAGAAGCTTTTTGACCATCTTCTAATGTCAAATCTTTTCCAATTTTACCTTTTGTAATTTTACCATCGCTAGATATAGGAAGTTGTCCAGAAATGAATATTAGATTGCTAACCTTTTTAAATGCAACATATGCGCCAACCGGATCTGGAGCCTCGGGCAGAATTATATTCAGTTTTTTTAATTGATTTTCAATTGACACTTTTCTTTTGAAAAGGTTTTTTAAGGAAATTTTTGATTTTTTTTCCTAATTTACCTTCTTCCGTTACTGGTTGACCCATTTTACATCGTAATTTTTTGTATAGAGCTACCCCAGTATCTGCGCTTATTTGTGAACAATCAGTTTTAGCCTCTGCTTTAGCTGTATTAAGGCTAAAAGTAAGAACAATAATTGATGCTAATATAATTTTTATAGATTTCATTTTTTTCTTTTTCCTTTACTTTTATCGTATTCTTTTCTTTTTTCAATCAAAATTAATGCCTCGTCCATTGTAATTTCACTTGGATCTTTTTCTTCGGGAATTGTGGCATTAATACTTTTATATTTAATATATGGACCAAATTTACCTTTCATTACACGTACAGGTTTTTTATCTTCAGGGTGTTCACCAAGGTGTTTAATCTCAGAGGATGATATTCTTCCCGGTTTGGCTTCCGCAATCATCGTGACTGCTCTATTAAGGCCAATAGTAAATATTTCTTCAGCACCTTCAATTCTTGCAGATTTATTATCGCACTTAAGGTAGGGCCCGAATCTTCCTGAATTTAAAACTATATCTTTTCCATTTTCCGGATGTTGACCTAGTATTTTTGGTAATGAGCAGAGAAACTTTGCTCTATCTAAATTGATTGATTCAATTGAAATACCTTTTGGTATGGATACATTTCGTACAGTTTTATCATCAGCATTTTTTTTACTTTTCTTTTTTTTTTCTTTTTTTTCAATTTCTTCTTCGATTTCATATTGTAAATAAGGTCCAAATCTTCCCGACTTTAAAAATATTTCTTTATTATTGTCATTAAAGCCAATACTTTTTGGTTCTGGTAATGCATTTTGTTCTGCGGCTTTGGATTTGGAAAGAGGTCTCGTAAATTTGCATTCTGGATAATTTGAACAACCAATAAAAGCTCCACCTCTAAAACTGTTTTTTAAACTTAATTCACCGTTGTTACACAATGGGCATTTACGATCTATTTTACCATCTTCGGTTGTATTAAAAATTAGCTCTCCTAAGCTTTCGTTTAATAAATCCAGCACCTCTCTAGTTCTCTTTTCTTTAACTAATTGCACATTTTTATTAAAATCTTTCCAAAAATTCTCTAAAACTCCAATCCACTTAACTTTTCCTGATGTAATTTCATCTAATTGGTTTTCTAGATTTGCTGTAAAATTATAATCTACATATTTAGCAAATAACTTTTCTAAAAAAGCAGCTAAAAGTTTACCTCTATCTGTAGGGTGGAATCTTTTGTTTACTAAATCTACATAGTTACGTGTAGATAGAACTGAAATTATACTTGCATAAGTAGAGGGTCTACCAATTCCAAGCTCCTCCAGCTTTTTTACTAAACTAGCCTCGGAGTACCTTGGTGGAGGTTCCGTATAATGTTGTTCATCTATTATTTTACCTATACTTACTTCTTCACCTTTTTTGACTTCGGGTAAAATTTTATCCTTTTCATCTTTGTTATCTGTATAGTTATATACTTTTAAAAAACCATCAAATTTTAATATTGATCCTGATGATCTAAATTTTAAATTATTATCTTTAGACGAAATTGTGATTGTATTTCTATCATATTGAGCACTCTGCATTTGGGATGATAGAGCTCTTTTCCAAATTAAATCGTATAGCTTGAATTGATCGTCATTCAAATATTTTTTTAAATCAGATGGAGTTTTTAATATTTCAGTTGGTCTTATAGCTTCGTGAGCTTCTTGTGCGTTTTTTGCTTTTTTACCAGTATAGCTATTTTGTACCTCTGGAGTGTACTCTTTACCAAAATTCTTATTTATGTAATCTCTGAATGTAGATATAGCTTCATTAGATATTTGTGTTCCATCCGTTCTCATATAGGTAATTAAGCCAACAGTTTCTCCTTCTATATCAATTCCTTGGTATAATTTTTGAGCAATTTGCATAGTACGTGATGCACCGAAGCCACATTTTGCAGATGCTGTTTGCTGTAATGTAGATGTAGTAAATGGTGCGTTCGGGTTTCTTTTAAAAACTTGCGAAGTAATATCAGTGATTAAATAATCACTATTGTTTATTATTTTAATAGCATCATCAACATTTTCTTTTTTAAGAAAGGTGAATTTTTCAACCTTGGAGTTATTATAAAAAATAATTTTTGATGGTATTTCTTTTTTTTCATTATTTATAAAATTTAAACTTATCGTCCAGTATTCTTTTGGAATGAATTGTTCAATTTCATGTTCTCTTTCTGAAATAAGTTTAAGGGCTACTGATTGAACTCTACCAGCGGATTTAGATCCAGGTAATTTGGTCCATAGTATAGGAGAAATATTAAAACCGACAAGATAATCCAAAGCTCTTCTAGCCATGTATGCATCAACCAGTTGTGGTTCTATTTCCCTAGGGTTTTCAATTCCTTTTGTAACAGCTTTTTTAGTAATTTCATTAAATACAACTCTTTCAACTTTTTTATCTTTTAATAGTTTTTTTTGTTCAAGAACTTCCTTTACGTGCCAAGCAATAGCTTCTCCTTCACGATCTGGGTCAGTAGCTAAAATAATTTTTGTAGAATCTGCTGCTGTATCTGTTATTTCTTTCAAATACTTTTTGGAAAAAGCATCAATTTCCCAGAGCATTTGAAAATTATTGTCAGGATCAACAGATCCATTTTTAGAAGGTAAATCTCGAACATGACCATAACTTGCTAAAACTTTATAATTTTTACCAAGATATTTATTTATGGTTTTAGCTTTAGCTGGACTTTCTACAATAACAAGGTTCATTTAAATCTCTTTATGAACTTTAGTGACAAAATTTTTTTGTTTTGTCAATTTAAGGTTTTAAAAAGATCAAAAAATGGCTTTATACTTAGATTTTTATTTTCTGTTCAGTTTTATTTTTAAGGTTAGAAATATTTTTTCTATGAGTAAATAAAATTAAAATAAAAAAAATAAACAGTATTTTGCTGTCAGGCACCTTTGTTGAAATTTGAAATGCATTAGATGTAATAATAATATCTCTAACAACATTCACAACAAATACTGTTAAAGATGCAAACATAGATGATATTGAGGAATACTTAAAAATTAATAAAATAACTAACCAAGTGAACATAAATAATAAACATAATTGGATAGATAAAGCTGTTATTATACCTAAATATGTAGCGACACCTTTTCCACCTTTAAATTTTAACCAAATAGGAAATATATGGCCTAAGAATGTAACAAGACATGATAAATAAATTAATTCGTTAAAATAATTAATACAAACTATAATAGGTATATAACCTTTTGCAGCATCAAGCAGTAAAGTTGTTGCTGCTAAATATTTATTTCCAGTTCTTAAAACATTTGTTGCGCCAATATTTCCAGATCCAATTTTTCTTATATCAATTTTACTTATTTTTTTTGTTAATATTAAACCAAATGGTATAGAACCACTTAAATAGGAAAACAAAGTAACAAAAAGGATTTCCATTATTAATTATAGACTCTCGTAAGCTAACTCACCCTTAACAAAAGTTTTAATTACTTGACCGTGTAATTTTCTATTCTCAATAGGGGTATTTTTAGACTTTGATTTAAGTTTTGTTTTATCAACTATCCATGGTTTATTTATATCAAATATGCACAAGTCTGCTTCGTTACCTTTATCAAGACTACCTTTATTTATTCCAAGTATTTTAGCGGGATTGTTAGTAATTGAAGAAATTAATTTTATAAGTTTAACAGATTTATTATGAAAAAGTTCTAAAGAAAGAGGTAACAAGGTTTCAATTCCAGTAGCACCAGTGGCTGCTTGAGCAAAAGTTAATCTTTTTGATTCTTCATCTTGAGGCTTATGATCTGAAACGATTACATCAATAGTACCATCATTAATTGATTGAACTAAAGATAATCTGTCTTTTTCAGATCTAAGAGGAGGGGAAAGTTTTAAAAAAGTTTTAAAATCACCAATATCATTTTCATTTAATAGAAGATTATTTATGGAAACTCCAGATGTGAAAACTTTTCCTTCTTTTTTAGCTTTTTTGATTACTGAAACAGTTTTTTCTGAAGATATTTGAGATATATGATATCTACAAAAATATTCTTCTAGAAAAGACAAGTCTCTTTCAACAATAATTTTTTCAGCAATAGAAGGAATTCCTTTTAATCCAAGTTTTGTAGATACTTCTCCTTCATTAACCAATCCGTTTTGGGATAAAATATTATCCTCTGCATGTTGTATTATTAGTGAACCAGATTGAGCAGCAAAATTCATTATTCTCGACATCACTTCAGGATTTTGTATTGTTCTCACACCATCAGTAAAACCAATTATTCCTTTTCTTTTTAGAAGGCCAAATTCAGTCATTTGTTTGCCTTCAGCATTTTTTGTTAAGGTAGCAGCGGGAAAAACGTTTATTTTAGATTTGTCTCTACCTCGTCTTTTTAAGAAATCAACCATAGAAACATTATCAATAACAGGTGATGTATTAGGCATTGAAACTACTGATGTAACGCCTCCCGAAAGAGCTGCATTACTCAGTGTCCTGAAATTTTCTTTATATTCATACCCCGGTTCCCCAATAAAAACCCTCATATCAACAATGCCTGGTATAAGGACATTTTTTTTAATATCTATTTTTTCAGCTGATGAAGGAAGATTTCCATTAGATACTTTTTTTCCTACAGCTTTAATTAAACCTTTAGAATCTATAATCAATCCACCGATTTCATCTAAATCATTTTTAGGATCGATAATTCTAGCATTAATTAAATATTTTTCTTTCATTAGTTTTTTTTACAATAAATTTTTAGACATGCCATTCGTATTGCAACACCTAGTTCTACTTGTTCTCTTATAACGCTTCTATTAATGTCATCGGCCAAATTAGTATCAATTTCAACTCCTCTATTCATCGGACCTGGGTGCATTATTAAAGCATTTTTTTTTGCAAGATTAAGTTTGTCTGGAGTTAAACCAAAGAATTCATAATATTCTCTTGCTGAAGGCAAGAATGATCCTTGCATTCTCTCGTTTTGAAGTCTTAACATCATTACGATATCACAATTATCTAAACCTTTTTTCATATCTGTAAAAGCTTTTACACCAAGTTTTTCAATTGAGTGGGGCATTAATGTTTTAGGAGCCACAACATTAACTTTTGCCCCTAACATATTCATAAGATAAATATTTGATCTTGCTACTCTAGAATGAAGAATGTCTCCACAAATTGCAATTTTTAAACCTTCTACTTTTCCTTTTCTGTTTATTATTGTTAAAGCATCTAATAATGCTTGTGTAGGGTGTTCACGTCTTCCGTCACCAGCGTTTATTACTGCACAATTAACTTTTTGCGACAATAAATTTGGAGCTCCAGAGTCTTGATGTCTTATAACTATAATATCTGGATGCATTGCATTTAATGTCATTGCAGTATCTATAAGAGTTTCACCTTTTTTAATTGCTGAATTAACTATATTCATTGACATTAC
>CEUS01084784.1_pt1 | contig 11811 bp, 11 predicted proteins | sample 427031 | NCBI WGS metagenome assembly CEUS01 (sample SAMEA2622837, study PRJEB7988) | marine metagenome | biome: marine biome (ENVO:00000447); feature: marine epipelagic mixed layer (ENVO:xxxxxxxxx); material: "saline water (ENVO:00002010), including plankton (ENVO:xxxxxxxx)" | depth 140 m | reverse complement strand
TCAGCGTTCGGCACGATCAGCGTGTGGTGGTCCATGCCCGGCATGTTCAGCTCCATGCCGTAGAACTGCAAGACATCAGGTACCAATTCCCGTGATTCTACCAACTCGGTGTATGCCTGTTCCGCATTGAACTTGGCGTGATTTGGACCACCGTGGTCAGTGGTTACCATCCAACTTAAGCCGAACCGCTCAGCCATCGATGCGTTCTGTGGCGTCGAGTAGAGCGCATCGCGGCCCTTAATCACGCGCGGCGTGTCACCCGTTCGATCGTAGCCTGGACTCCAGTGGCTATGTACGTGAGAGTCACCGGCTAACCACCGGCGCTCGGATGCCTGCGCTGACAGGATGATCGCTGCGCCAACAGTCACGAAGACAAGTAAGCTCAGGCGCATGTGTGGTTTTTCTTCCTTCTTAAAAGCAGTCCTTATCATTTTTCCTTAGCCTTCGGTTGTCATAGACGCCGCAGAGAACCGGTTCCGTTGTCCGCCTCCGCCGAGATTGTGCCACCTTTTGAGCGACGATTTGGAATGGAGGTTCATTTGTATCGAATTATCCTTAGCTGAGTGCAATGTGTTCGTCATCTGAGGAAACCGACCCGTCGACAATAATTGAGGCGGGAACGCATAACCCTAGCCTACGACGACGGTGAATTTGACGCGAGTTCTCTTTTTGTCTCGTCCCGTTGAACCGTTCGCCGCTTCGTGCTAATTTCACTTTAGCGATTTCTTCCAAGCAGGGGACGCAACTAATGCGAAAATATCGAGCAGTGGAGAACCGCCCTTGACTCACTCAGTGACATCCAAAATCCGAATTCTCAGCTTTCATTGTATTTCTTTATGTCTCTGTTTAATTCTGACTGCCTGTGCGTCAGTGCCTGTCGCGTGGATAGATGTACCGCTGACGGAACATGTCTACTTTGAGACCCGTCCCACTTACCGCACGGATCAAATAGAAATTCCAGTTCCTGCTAACTCAGACTTGGAATACATGCTGGAGATGGAACAAGGACATTCAGTTTCTTATGAATGGCGATCGATAGACATCACGAATCCTGAAATGCTCCTTGCGGAGTTTCATGGCCATACGGTTAGAGATTCTGAAGAGCCTGGAAATGTCATGTTTTTCAAACAAGGTCGTGGCGAGACATCAAATGGCTATCTGGTTGCACCTTTTGACGGCATACATGGGTGGTATTTTTCGAACGAAACGGATAGTGATATCAACATCACTCTTTCACTGTCCGGTTTCTACTCAATCCCATAACTCATTGAACACAAGGGCGGTGTAACACCCGCCGACACCGTATTCGTTAAGCGTCTCGATTTTGATTACTTCGTGGTGTGGGCTTGGCTGACTGATGATTAATTGAGGATTGGCTATTTCCACCCACTCGATTTCCGTGTGAAGCGGGCTGGCAGCGCTGTTTTGGGTTCGGGGAGAGCTTCTGATTCTCCGGCCGCCTCCGCAATCTCTCTCTCAAGCTCTTCTTCGTTCGGCAAACCTGAGATTTGTTCTGCGAACATCATCGAGTGTTGGGAAGGAATTTCAAATTTTTTACCGCAGGTCGTACACGTCACATGGTCATCAAGACGTACCAAGTAGTTACGTAGTTTGTCGAACTTCTCGCGATCATCTCGATTTGCTCCTGGCGGGAGTTTTGATTTCTTGGAGTGGAGCATCCACTGAACGTTGTAGCTACCTTTCCGTTTACACTTGGGGCACTGGTACTGTCCCGAGCGGGTTTGTGGTTTTTTGGTGAAGAGTGCTTGTTCGTCAAGAGGCATGTGTTCCTAATGGTAACAAAGCAAAATCGATCTCTCCCAGCCTTGGCAGAGCATTCGACAAAGTCTCCTAAACATTGGTGGCTGCCTAGAACCGGCCCATCAACCCCGGAATAGCTGGAGTCACGAAAGGACCAATGACGTTACTACGCGATGTCGATGATGTTACCCCGAGAAAGCCGATGGGGCTCTATGCGCTGGTCTCCGTCGTGGTGATCGCCAGTGCCGCATATCTGTTTCTGTTCAGAAACTCGACAGACCTGGATCCAAACCCGATGGCTGATGCGCCGGCAGTAGCGGCACCCGCAGATGTGCCGGTGTCACCAGAGGCGCCTAGGGAATCGGAACCGTTATCTGCTGAAGCGGATCGTGCTGAGCCCCTGCCTTCGATAGAAGAGCCAGTTGTTGAGGCGGAACCAGACTCGGTGACGGCGCCACCAGCAGTTGTGCTGCAGGTTGTGGCCGATGTTGATGGTGCCGATGTATTCATTGACCGGAGCTATGTTGGCACAACGCCATTTGAGTCCACTACGCTCGGTCCGGGGCGATATCGGATCAATGTGTCTGCGACTGGGTACGAAACCTACGCAGAGGATATTGAAATTAATGGAGACCGAACCTCCATTTTTGTGGCATTCAGGCAGGTGTCTCTCGATGAACGTTTGGCAGTTATACACAAACACCGATTCGGCGACTGTGCCGGAGAACTCGTCGCCAACACGAGCGGTTTGCGGTATCAAACGAGTGATGATGACGCTTTTGAAGTGGGGCTTGAGGCGATGGAGGAGTTCACGATCGATTACCTTGAACATAACTTGCGCATCAAGGTACGAGACGGGCGCACGTATAATTTCACAGATGAGCAGGACAATGCGGATGCACTGCTCGTGTTTCACCGAACAGTCGAAGACGCGAGGCGCCGTCTCGGGTCGGGCGATAGGCCGGTCTTGCCATAAGACGTTTGAGGCCCAAGAGAATTCTGCGGGCTGACAGTACACGGGCCACGGCTGAAGCCGACACGGTCGCAAACAAGACGATCACCAGGACGGACTGAGTTGTCTCGCTGGGCGCCCGATTGCCATCGCCACTGCAAGCCGGGAATCCAAGCCGCCGCCGACCTGATCAATAACGCTTGGTCTAGTCTCGTGTTGGGTCAATCTGGCTGCGGGTCTGGATACTCTTTCGGGTCAACGCCGATCGTATCGAGCTCGAAACGTCCGGGGAACCGATTACGCACCAGGGGTTCTGCGGCCCGCGGCGCAGTGTCAATCATGGGGTAGAGCCAGGAGTACTCCAGTCCTGGGTGACGCTCGCCGTACCGCGACGGGATGTCTTGTGTCCAGTTGCTCGGAATTGTCAGGCAGAACGCCAGTAGGCATATGAAGGCGATGCGCTGGGAGGCCAACGGCGCTGCGTCGAGCGATTCGCCCGGGGATTGGCTGGTGGCCGAACTGTTTTTAAGGCGACCTAGTCTCCGCAAACGCGAGCGATACAACAATGCAACGCCGAGCAGGACCATCACGATGTTGAGTGTCTGGCCTGTCCCGAAGGCGAGCCGGTGAGTCGGATAGTCTCTGAAGAGGTCGATGAAGAAGCGAGGGAATGCGTACCAGAACACGAACCGAGCTCCGGTCGCGCCTGGTGTCGGGTTCACTCGTCTCACGCGCATCAGGTACGCCATCAATAGCAGGTTCTTCGCGCCGTCATACAGTACCACCGGATGGCGAAACCCGTCCGCGTCCGGAAACTTGACTGCCCACCACACCTCCGTCACGGCACCGACGATTTGGCCGTCGATGAAGTTCCCGAGTCGCCCGATCCCCATGAGGAACGCCGCCGGAATGACGAGAGTATCGGCAAGGTGGAGGAACGATTTCCGGCACCGGCGTGCAAACAGTCCCGCGCCAACCGCGCCACCGAGCATAAGCCCGTGCGTAGCCATGCCCCCGAGCCAGTAGGCGGGAATCAGCTCAAGATGCTCACGGTAGAACGGCCATTCGTCGAATGCGATCTCGACGGCTCGGCCTCCGACGAGGACGCCGATGGCCATGAACAGACTTAGGCTCCAGACCTCCCGGAGGGACAGGTGCGGCTGGCTGTTATGGCGGCGTCTCAGGAAGAGATGAATCTCCAAGAACCCGAGACTAAAGCCCAGACCGTACCACCAGAGCTGCACACCGGCGATGTCAAACAGGATCGGGTCGATCTGGTGGACGTAGGGTCCGAACATACCTTTCCCTGATACTAACTCGGATAGTCAGAAAGATTACCGACAATTAACTCCAAGGCGAGTGTCCCTGTATTTACGCGTATTTCCTACATTTGATGAAGAGTCAACATCGTAGCTGATGGTCAGAGGGTCGCTAGTTCAAATCCATTCATCCTGAGGATTCTTCCTAACAAGAACGCCCGCGGCGGTGTTTAATTCAAAAAAATATGCACCGGGTTAAGACGGGTGCGAGGTCGTCGGTGTGAATTGCACCCCGTTCTTGCATGGGCGGGTTTTACGTTGGAACAATGTTGAAGCACGCGCTCGGCTGCCGTAATCTAGACAGAGGGTATGGCTCAACGGCGGATGACGTTCACAGGAGAAGACACATGATGAGCAACAGCAGAATCCTTCTGGTCACTATCGCGGTTATCGGTTCATTGGCGCTGTCCGGGTTCTCGGTCGTCGCCGAACAGGATGATGAGCGGCCGCCGATGGGCGTCTTTATCACCAGCGCTGGAGTTGGGAACGGCGCGAACCTGGGAGGCCTCGAAGGCGCGGACGCTCATTGTCAGATGCTAGCCAGCTCGGCTGGTGCCGGAGACCGGACTTGGCGCGCGTATCTGAGCACGCAGGGCCCAGGCGCGGTCAACGCGCGCGACCGGATCGGGGACGGTCCGTGGGCAAATGCCGTCGGCCTCGTCATGGCCGCCAACGTCGACAGCCTGCACTACGACAACTCCAACTTCAACTGGACCTATATGCGCGACGAGAACGGCAATCAGTTCCCATCACGCATTGACGGGAACCCCGATTTCACGGAGCACGATGTGTTGACCGGCACCCAGATGGACGGCACGGCTTTTCCGGCGGGTGACGACCGCACCTGTAACAACTGGACCAGCAACAGCGGTGGCAGCGCCATGCTCGGTCACGCCGACCGTTACGGTGGCACGACCCCAGGCTCGTCGTGGAACCAGGCCCATCCTTCCCGGAGTTGTTCTCAATCCGATCTGGTGGCGACCGGAGGAGCCGGCCGATTCTACTGCTTTGCGATTGACTAATCGCGGCGTCTGAAAGCTCCGGACTACATTCGCTTCAAAGTCTCGGGTACGCGACGTGATTTCCGAATTACTTCGATATTTTGAGCGATGACTACCTTACGAATGGGAAGAAGCACACCCGCGTGATTAACGTCCGTTGAACAATCCGCTGCTAGAAGCGGAATGTGTAGTTGAGCTTGGTGCTTAAACCCTGACTGAGCGTCGTGAATCGTGGGTTGAGTTGGTCCCCCGTGAAGCGCGGGTCGAGCTGGTTCCCTCTGAGATTCTGCCAGTTCTGTGTGTAGACGAAGTAGAGGTCGTTTCCGGGTGCGATAATCCATCGCGTCTTGAGAAAGAGCCCGATGATCTCAGAAACGTTGTCGTACTGAACATTACTGGTGATAGAGGACCAGGGGCTGATGTCCCACGCACTGTTCAGGCGCACCAAGTTCGTATCGAAGGTGCCCACGGGAAGACTGACCTCGTTCCGTTCATACTCGAGACCGAGCTCCACACCAGCGGTTGGACGGTACTCGAGCCCGAGCTCGTAGCCGAATCGGTCGCCGTTCCAGAAACTGCCGCCACCGATATCGGCGTCTAGGCTGATAGGTTTCTGACTCGGAGTGCTTCCCGTGACCTCCCATTCCAAGGTCTGGTAACCGCCAGGCTGAACCATAACACCGTCGCTAATCTCGAATGCCCGGTCAAGGTACTCGAACTGGCTCGTGACGCGAACGTTGAAGTCCGCGCTATTTTCGAAATCGATACCCAACAGGTCAAACCGCCACTGTCGTTCCTCCGGACGTCCGGTGTCGATCGACGCGAGGTATCTGAACTGCGTGCCGAATCGGTACTGACGGATCAAGGTACTGTCGGGGCGTGGGCGCCAGGTGACGTTCGGTTCCACTCGCCGAAATCCGTTCCGCGTGACGAAGCCAATGGCCGGGTCGTAAAAGCTCCCGAATTCTCTGTACGACAGGTGCAGTTCCCAAATGTCGTTCGGGAAATCGATTCGCAGGCCCCGCGCTGATAGATCAGAGAAACTCCGGTCAATGGTGGGTTCGGGATTTGAGTTCCAGACAAAGAACGCATCAACCTGAAGATTTTTGTCTCCCAGAAAACGTGAGGTTCGAAAGTCCATATCGACGCCCACTGTCTGGTTGTCGACTGGGCGGCCACTCGAGGCCTCGGCTCCGCCTGCCCGTCGCGTATAGATCGCACCGATTGTCGACTCTGCGAGAATCTGTCGTTTGACTCGAGCCACGGTGAAGTCTTCACCTTCAACTCCTAGATGATCTTCTGTTCCGACTTGGAGAAACCCGAGCTGGTAGCGTCCAGCTTGTCCATCGAGTCGGGTGCCGAACCGGACCGGAATTGGGCTTCCTCCGCGGAGTCCGATTCGGCGGCTGAAGTAAGGTTCGACGCCGTTTCGAGGCGCAAAATTGTAGACTCCGGAGCCCTCGAGGAAGAAATCGCGCTGTTCGGGGAACCGCAGCGGAAACCGGGTCAGGTTTACTCGCCGTTGGTCAACTTCCACTTCTGCGAAGTCGGTATTAAGGGATGCGGCGGCCCGGAGGCTTGGGGTGACGGAGTAGGCAAGGTCGACTCCCACATCTTTCGAAGAGCGCGCCGACTGCATCATTTGATTCGTCCACCCTGCAATGGCGTATGGTTTAATCTCGAGGCCAACACCTTGCGACATGTCTCGAAGACCGGTCAGGCGGCCGGCGTGGATGGGACGAAACAGTCCCTCGGTTCGCCGATGCCCTGCCCAAAGGATTTCTTCCTGTTTACGGCGGATGGTTCGTTGAAAGTTGATTCCCCACGTGTCCGACGCTGGATCGAAGTTGAGGGTGCTCCACGGTATTCGAATTTCTGCTGACCATCCATCGCTCAGGCGTTGGACTTTTGCCTCCCACACACCGTCCCAGGCCTTGTTGACACGACCTCCTTCTCTCAGAAGACCGTCTCCCATCAGGCCCGCCGGGTTGATCTCGAAGAAGTAACCTGTCCGTCCGTCCAAAAAGGTATCGAGGATCCACATAAACCGGTCGTCGGTACCAAGACCTTCGTCGCGGCGCTTCTGATAGGCCAGGACTCCGGCCGGGTCATCGAAGAACATCGCGCCGATGTAGAGTGCATCGCCATCAATCACAATCCGGATTTCAGAGATCTCCGTGGGTTGAGCACCCTCAGTCGGTTCTTGTTGAGTGAACGCCGTGGTTGGGACGGCCGCGCGCCAGGCGGACTCGGTAAGCAATCCGTTAAGATCGATGCGATCGCCGGCGGGAACGGGCATCGCCCGGAGGAGCGGGATTTCCAGCGAGCCGTGACCGTTCTCATCGCTACCGGACTGTTGCTGTCCCAGACCCGCATCGGTTGCCAGCAGGATAGCGGCGATGATCCACAGGGCAGAGAACCTCGATGGTTTCACTGTCCCGCGCCGAATTCGGTGCTTGCCAGTCGAGTCTAGTTTCTTCTGAGTCCAGTTTGCTGGTCGGTCCTTCAACCTGAGCTTCACCTCGCTGTCGCGTGCAAGAGGTTGCGCATAAACAATTCAGTGTACATGTATCGGCGCAACGAAGACGACTACTCACAAAGGCGCCCGCGTCGCCACCAAACAGCTTGATTCCGTTTTGGGCACCATAGTTCTTGTCAGGTCACCGCCAAGCGTCGCTTACAAGAGTTCTCCGTCGTACGCGCTTCCCCAGCGGTCGGGTAGTGGTCGTACTTGTGAGATCCGGAGACGCCGCCTGTCGCCGAGCGCTACTTGAACAAATAAGACAATCTGCTAGTCTCGGGCGTGACGCGAGAACGCTTCGAGCGTCTTGCGGCCACAGCGGTGCGCTTCATTCCTTGCTGGCCCTTGAGCCGAATCGTTTGGTGTGGCAGACTTTCTCAAGAGCCCTAAAGGAGGACCTATGGTTCGCTCCTTGCGTCGACGTCGGTTCGGCGTATGACCAGTGTTTTACAATAAAGCGTCGTCGCGGGCTGCTTCTTCGCGTATCATGTACGTGGAGGTCCTGCATGTCGCGTTTACTCATCGTCCGAGCCTTACTGATCGTCGTCAGCACTCTGGTTGTCGCCACGTCGGCGTCAGCGCAATTTGTACCCAGCCTTGACTCCTATGATGGAGTCGCGGTGCGGATTCTGCAGAGCAACAACGCCGGTAATATCCATCACGTTATCGATCCGTCCATCAATGAAGTGGTGGGATTGATCCGGGGGTGCCCGAACGCCCACAACCTTACCGTTCACCCCGATGGACTCTACTACTACTGCTCGAACGAGATGGATCACACCGTCGATGTGTTCGATACGAAGACTCTGGAACTCGTGCAGCAAATTCCGCTGTCGGAACGGCCGAACAAGATTGCGGTCAACAAGAAGCATCGGAAGATTTATGCGGGGAACATCCGCAGGTCGGCCAACCCGCTTGGGCCAGGTGTCGAGGTCGACAGTGATAGTCAATTTCCAGCGGTCGTCGACGTGATTGACATCGATACCCACACGCTGATCAAGAGTATCGAGGTGCATAACCCGGTCCACAATGTGTTCATGACGCCTGACGAGAACTTCGCCGTGGCGGGTCTTCGAGGACAGGTCGGACCAGGAATGCCGACAATTCAGGTGATTGACCCCGTGACGGACACTGTAGTTTGGGGGATGGAGCTGACAGGGTACGAACAGTATGGCCGGAGCCATCACAATGTCCGACCCATGGCGTTCGAGGCCAACGACGACGGATCAACCAAGCGGATGTTCGCCCAGGCGACCGGCATCAACGCTGTCTGGATCATTGACTGGGACAAGCGCGAGATCGTCGACATGATTTGGCCTCCCGAGCTGCCGTTGTGGGAGAAGAACGCTGATGGGATTCAGACCGGCGACATGCACGGTCTCGAGGTACTGCCGGATCGCTCGGCCCTGTGGGCGTCGAGCCGACTTGACAGTCGGATCTACGGCTGGACATTGCCCGATCTGGAGTACATCGGTGCCGTGGTAGTCGGTCCCAGTGCTAACTGGATGACCTCCACCCCTGATAGCCGCTACATGTACGTGGGGGTCTCTGGCACGGACCAGACCTTGGCCATCGACCTTCAGACGCTCGAGATCGTTGCCAGCATCACGACGGGTGCCAGACCGGCACGCATCAGCACCGTGGTACTGCCGCCCGACCGCGTGAACCCCAGAGGAGCCGGCATGCCGTCCGGTCAGTAGACGATGATGAACACTGGACAATCCGACCCGCAATCCAGTCGTGGGACATCCCTGACCGGCATCAGGATCAGCTTGGGGCTGGTTCCTCTTGCTGCGCTTGCCATGTTTCTTAGCGCCTGCGCATCTGCTTCCTTCCCCAGCGCCGACGATGTGGAGACGTATCGGAACACAGTTGAGAGCGTCTTCATGGCGGATCGTGGCGGAACCATGAGCGGTGGTGAAAGGTCGTACGCGTCGTGCGTGATGTGCCACACCTGGCAGACGGACGTGCGGTTCAGCCTTGAGAGGCCAGAAACTAACAGCGGGTGGACCAGCGAGCAATCGCGGCGTAACTTCGACGTGGTCAGCCAGCTGATCAACACGGATGACCCAGAGAACAGCCGCCTGTTGCTGAAACCTCTCGACTCTGTAGCGGGTGGACTCATGCACACGGGGGGGACGTACTGGACGTCGCGTGACGATCCCGAGTACGGCGCCGTTCTTGAATGGATCCAAAGCCTGCCGAACCAATACATTCCGGAGCCAGAACCCGAGATCGACTTCGAGTTCTTCCGCGCGTGCGTCCAGCCCGTTTTTCAGACTGGGCGTGAAGGCCAGATCCGCTGTAGTCGCTGCCATTCGAGTGGCCTTAACGGTTTCGCGCCGGAGCCTCAGCGCGATAACGAGTGGAGCGACGAGGAAGCTGAGCGCGCATACCGATTGATCTCTCGAGTGATTGCTCCAGGCAACGCCGAGCAGAGTCGCTTTCTCTTGAAGCCACTTCATCCGGATGGTGGCGGAGCCTACACCCACAACGGACCGCGCCGGTGGCAGAGTCGCGAAGATCCGGAGTGGCAGATGCTGGCGGAGTGGGTCCGCGGTGAACGAAGGGGGGGTAGCTGTTCGTAGTAGCCCGGCTGGCCAGATAGACGTTCACCGCCCGATCTCGTACGCGAAGCAATCGCGCGCATCTTACGTTTTCTGACGGCGACTTCGCGTCCCTGCCTTTTCCTTCTTCGGACGAGGATGAATCCCGAATCTCTGGTCATCTCGCGCGATTGCTTTCGCCACACGTTCCATCGTCGGCTCGAAGTCCTCATGATGCGAGTCGATGTACAGCCACTTCTTTAGGGTGTCGTGAGGCGCCAAGTGCTCAAATTCTTCGATGATCGAGGGTTGATGTGCATGTTCCGTGCAGATCAACACACCATGCCACTTCCACCGTCCGTTCTTCGTTGGTTCGACTAGGAGCATCATCTGGCGACCAAATAGGTAGACGGCCAGGCCACCGAACATCCTCTTGGTGAAGAAGCTAGGATGGTCCTCAAGATTCTCAAGGATCCATTCGTTGTCGAACGTTCTCATCGAACGTTTTATCCGACTGCGGGCCGATGTGCTCGGAGGAACGAGCGAATCTGGCGAACCGCGAGGGGGATTCGATCCGGTGGCTGCTTCCAGGGAAACATACTCACCTCGGCTTTGGGCGCGAGCAGCACGGACTCTATTGCGGGTTTATATGGGTGCGCGCGGCTATCATCTAGCAGAATCAGGATGGGCGTTTGGCAGGTGCGGACGAAGTCGCGGGTAACGGTAAAGACTAAATCAGCATTGGTTTTGAACATCTTGGTCAGGAATGCGTCGGCCATCTCCATCGTGATCTCGGACCGGCGCGTGACTAACTCAGGAGCCCAGTCGGTCATGCCGCTGTCATACATCACGGTTGGCATCTCAGGCCGAAAGCCTACTGGCTGTGCCAGCACAGCTGAGAAGATACGATCAGGTGCACGGCGTAAGAGATTCCATATGAAAGGACCGCCAATACAGAATCCGAGCACCATAAATTTCTCGATACCCAAGTGATCCATCAGACCGAGATGGTCATCGGTGTATGAATCCCACGGACGTTCGATCTCGAGCGGTCCCACGGACTGACCGCCATTGGCATTGCGTAAGTCTGATGCGATGCAGCGATACTTTCCGTGAGTAATAATGGAAAACCGGAACCAGTCTCCTCATAGCGGATGCGCACGTCTTCTTCTCGATAGAAGGAACCGGTCGCTTCTTCTTGCCTAGTCGGTTGGCTAAACACTTGAGGTGCAGCGGCCATCGCCGTTGCACCCGTTACCAGTATCTTCCGTCGGATTGGATCTACCATCAAAGAACCTCCCGGAACAGTGTGACGTTCACTCAGCCGGTTCGATCCGCAAGAGCGCTGCGTCTTTAGCCGTGGGGTCGCCCATGTAGGACCCGTCGGTCAGCACGTAGATGAGCCCGTCTGGTCCCTGTCGGACATCACGGATGCGTTGTTTGAGGTCTCCTAGGAGCCATTCTCTTCGCTGTTCCATCCCCTGTCGATTAAAGGCAACTCGCTCAAGATGACCGGTTCGATGCACCCGGCCAGTCGTGAGTGAGCCAACGAAGAGATTGCCTTTCCAGGCAGGGAAGCGGTCGCCCGTATAAAACATGAGCCCAGACGGAGCGATCGACGGTATCCACACAATTTCGGGTTGCTCCATCTCTTCTTGCCACGGGCGCTCAGATACCCGGGGGCCGTAATACTCGCGCGAGTAAGACACAA
>CEUS01048588.1_pt1 | contig 11811 bp, 13 predicted proteins | sample 427031 | NCBI WGS metagenome assembly CEUS01 (sample SAMEA2622837, study PRJEB7988) | marine metagenome | biome: marine biome (ENVO:00000447); feature: marine epipelagic mixed layer (ENVO:xxxxxxxxx); material: "saline water (ENVO:00002010), including plankton (ENVO:xxxxxxxx)" | depth 140 m | reverse complement strand
ACAATTTTATCAGCTTTAGAAAAAGCTTCATCAGTTTTTCCTTTGTCCCCCAATAAGAAGTCAAAAGATAAATTGTTGTCAATTCCCTCGTGTATACTTTCAAAACTAGTTGCATCTTCTGCTTTAACGACTGCTTTTTGAACTTTGTAACCTACATTAACCAATTCCGCAGCATTTTTGGCTTGTTCAAGTGTTTCAGCAACAACAACAGCTACATGGTCCCCAACAAAATTTACTGAATCTTTCGCTAATACGGGATGTGGTGGACATTTCATATCTTTTCCGTCTTGGCTTACTATTTTCCATCCACAAATTAATCCACCAATTTTATCTTTAACTACACAATCTCCTGTAAAAACGTCTATTACTCCTGGAGCTTTCATCGCTTTAGAATGATCAACTTTAGTAATTTTTGCTCTAGCATGTGGAGATCTAACAAAATAAGCATAAGTTTGATTTGCTAGATTAATATCCGCAGTGTATCTGCCTTTTCCAGTAAGAAATTTTTTGTCTTCTTTTCTTTCTATTTTTGATCCAATTAAATTTGTCATATTTCTTTTCCTACATTTTTGAAGCTGCTTCTTTTACTGCAGCCACGATACCTTGGTAACCTGTACAACGACAAATGTTACCTTCCAACCAATCTCTTATTTCTTGCTCACTAGGGTTTTTATTTTTTTGTAGCAGATCAACCGCGCTCATTACCATGCCAGGTGTACAAAAACCACATTGCAAACCATGGTGTTTTTTGAAAGCTTCTTGCATTGGGTGTAATTTTCCATTTTTTGCAAGTCCTTCGATTGTTGTTATTTCGCTGCCTTCACAGTCGGCAGCCAAAGTAGTGCAGCTTTTAACTGAGTTGCCATTCAAATGCACAACACATGCTCCACATTGAGATGTATCGCAGCCTATATGAGTTCCTGTTAGCGCTAATTTGTCTCTTAAAAAATCAGACAATATCGTGTTGCTCGATACTTCTTTTGTAATTTTTTTTCCATTAATTTTTAAATTAATTACAGCCATTATCCCCTCTCAAATAATACCTAGTAATGAGATTATTAGAACTTAATAGTAAGGATTCTTCAACCAGAATTTAACGTGAAACAAAATAAAAAATTACAACTAAGAGTAGAACTAGAACAGCAAATCCGAAATAAACATACTTATTTAAAAAATTAGATTTAAGTTTTACCACCCTTTTTTCCTCAATGTACGCGCCTGTGCTCTTTTCTTTTACTTTTATTGGGGCTACCAAATCCGAAAAATGTCCAAAAAAATAATCCGACATTTTCTTGCCTACCCCACCTATTAATCTTGATCCCAGTTGAGCAACTTTTCCACCTATATTAAAGTTTACTTCATAACTCAGCACGGTTGATCCGCTTTCTTCAGAAAGATTCACATCCGCGCTACCACTTGCAAAACCAACTGTTGATTGGCCTTCACCTGAAAGAGTGTAGCTTTGGTTTTCTTTAATGTTTGATAAAGTCAAAGTGCCAGAAAAAGTCGCATTCATTGGCCCAATTTGATTTGTAGCTACTGCTTTGAAAACTGTATCACTTTCTTTATCAAAAGTTTTACATCCTGGAATGCACTGTTTTAAAATATTTGGGTTATTAAGCGCTTCCCAAACAACTTCTTTCGTAGCATTTAATTTATATGACCCTGTGAGTTTCATATATTTTGATAAAATGATATACAATATATTTCATTATGAATGACATAACAAAAAAAGAATTACAATCGGCTGTGTTTGAAAGACTAATTCACCATTTACGAGAAAGAAAAGATGTTCAAAATATCGATTTAATGAATCTCGCGGGTTTTTGCAGAAATTGTCTATCCAAATGGTATCGTGAAGAGGCCCAAAAAAAGGGAATAAAAATTTCAGATCCAGACGCAAGAAAGCACGTGTATGGAATTTCTTATGAAGAATGGAAAATTAAGTATCAAAAATAATTATTCAATTTGTTCAATTTTATAACTGAAATTTTGAAATTTAGATACTTTAGTATTCTTTATAATTGGTAAAAATAATCCCAGAACATAAAATAAGATTATAAGCAATGAAACAATCAACATAGCTCTGACAGCATTAAACTTCATAAAACTATTTTTCTTTTAATCTTGGAAACAGTTCAACAAAATTGCAGGGCTTGTGATTTATATCAAGTTGGTATTTTAGAATACTATCCCATGCGTCTGTGACACCACCAGAAGATCCCGGTAAAGCAAATATATATTTCCCATTAGCTAGCACAGCGCACGCCCTAGACTGCATAGCTGAAGTGCCAACTGTTTTATAACTTAATTCTCTAAACAGTTCTCCAAAACCAGGAATTTCTTTATCAGCTATTTCTTTTATTGCTTCAGGAGTAATGTCACGACCTGTTAAACCTGTTCCCCCTGTTGTGATAATAACATCAAGATTTTCTTTTTGTATCCATTCAGATAAAATTTTTTTTATTTCATTTTTATTATCTTTAACAATTTTTCTGTCCAACAGATTATGATTTTGCTCTTTTATTTTTTTTATTAAAATTGCGCCTGATTTATCTGTATCAATAGTTCTCGTGTCCGTTACAGTTAAGAGTGCTATGTTAACTTGCATAATAGTATTATAAGATAAATAATCATGCTGCTACTAGCAATATTATTTTTAGTTACAGCTATATTGTACTCCAGCGTGGGTTTCGGAGGCGGATCAACTTACCTGGCTTTACTTTTAATTTGGGGTGCCCCTTACTTTATTTTTCCTGTGATTGCGTTGTTTTGCAATATTATTGTTGTTTTAGGAAATTGTTTTAATTATATCAGAACTGGAAATTTAAATCTTAGACTTCTGATTCCATACTTGTTGGGCTCTATTCCTCTAGCTTATATAGGAGGAACTTTGCCTATTGAAAAAAAATTATTTGAAATATTTTTGTTTATAGTTTTGACAGCCGCAGGCACTTTAATGTTGCTAAACTTCAAGTCCTATGATGATAGAAAACAGAATTATCAAAAAATTCCATTGTCAATTTCTATTTTAATCGGCGGTGCATTGGGATTTATATCAGGAGTAGTTGGAATTGGAGGAGGAATATTTTTAAGTCCGATATTATTTTTAATAAGAGCTGGAAAACCAAAACAGATAGCTACTGCAGCTTCATTATTTATTTTAATTAATTCTATTTCTGGAATCATAGGACAGCTTACAAAAAATAATGTCTTGCTAGAAATACCAAATTATTGGTATTTACTAATTGCAGTTTTAATAGGAGGTCAGATAGGTAACTTTTTAAATTTAAAAATTTTTCCAGTTCGCGTTTTGGCTTTAGTAACAGCATCGCTCGTACTTTTTGTTGCAATTAGAATAGGAATTCGATTAATTGGAATCTTTTAGAAATTTAAGATATATTAAGTTATAGAGACTGATAATTTTTTCAAATTAACCAAAATTAAAAAAAATGTTGAACAAATCTAGAATAAAAATAAGCTCAAACAGAAGTTTTGGTCTAGTTTTTTTCTTTGTATTTTTTATTTTGAGCTCTTGGCCTTTAATAAGCGGGGGTCAAATTAGAATTTGGTCATTAGTCATTGCTATAATTTTTTTGTCTCTAGGCTTGCTGAATTCAAGGTTATTAACTCCATTAAATCGATTGTGGTTTAAATTTGGAATGTTGCTTGGAGCAGTAATTTCGCCAATTGTAATGGGTGTTATTTTTTTTTTAGTAGTGACACCAATTGGTTTTTTTATGAGATTAGCAGGCAAAGATTTTTTGAGAGTTAAATATGCCAAAAAAAACAAATCCTACTGGATCAAGCGTGGTGAACACATCAGCTCAATGAAGCAGCAGTTTTAGTTATGTCGTTTTTAAAAGAATTCTGGGAATTTTTAAAAGTAAGAAAAAAATATTGGCTATTTCCAATACTGTTTGTTTTACTTATTTTTGGCTTTCTAATAATTTTAAGCCAAGGTTCGGCAATAGCACCATTTATTTATACAATTTTTTAAAGTGACTTATATATTAGGTATTTCAGCTTTTTATCATGATAGTGCCGCAGCAATGGTAGTTGATGGAAAGATCTTAGCAGCAGCTCAGGAGGAAAGGTTCTCGAGAAAAAAACATGATTCAAGTTATCCATTTCATTCGGTTGAATTTGTTTTAAAAGAAGCAAATATAAAATTAGATAAGGTAGATTATATAGTCTTTTATGAAAAACCTTTTTTAAAATTTGAAAGGTTATTAGAAAGTTATTTAGCTTTTGCTCCAAGAGGGTTTAAATCTTTTTCTATGTCAATGCCAATATGGCTTAGAGAAAAACTGTTTCTAAAAAAAGTCCTTTTCAGCGAATTAAAAAATCATGATGAAACTTTTAATGATATAACAAAAATATATTTTTCCGAGCATCATCTTAGTCATGCAGCAAGTGCCTTTTATCCATCTCCTTTTAAAGATTCGGCTATTTTAACTTTGGATGGAGTAGGAGAGTGGGCAACAACTACTGTGGCAAAAGGATCTGGGCGAAATTTAGAAATATTAAAAGAAATACACTTCCCCCATTCAATTGGATTGCTTTATTCTGCTTTCACTTACTATACAGGTTTTAAAGTTAATAGCGGTGAATACAAAGTTATGGGTTTAGCCCCTTATGGCGAACCAAAATTTAAAAATATAATTTTAGATAAATTAATTGATTTAAAAGAAGACGGAACTTTTAGATTAAACATGAAATATTTTGATTATGTTACCGGATTGAAAATGATAAATGAAAAATTTTCCAAACTATTTGGCCAACCTGTGAGAATTCCTGATAAAGATTTGCTTACACAATTTCATATGGACATAGCATCATCAATCCAAGCAGTTACAGAAGAGATTATTTTGCGATTAGCAACTTCCATTTCAAAAGAAAATATCAGCAAGAATCTTTGTATGGCTGGAGGGGTTGCATTAAATTGTGTAGCAAACGGAAAGATTTTAAAAGAAAAAATTTTTGAAAATATTTGGATTCAGCCAGCAGCAGGAGATGCCGGTGGAGCTTTGGGAGCTGCTTTAGCTTTGTGGCATAAAGAATTAAAAAACGAAAGAATTTCTTCTGAAAAAGATGAAATGAAAGGATCTTACCTCGGCCCGAACTTTAGTAACGATGAAATTGAAAAAAGTTTAAAAAATTTAGGAGCCACTTATCAAAAATTTCCCGATGAGGATTTGTTAAAGATAACCGCAAAAAAATTGTCCGAGGAAAAAACTATAGGTTGGTTTCAAGGAAAAATGGAATTTGGTCCTAGAGCTTTAGGAGCAAGATCTATCATAGCAGATTCAAGGTCTAGCAAAATGCAAAAAATTTTGAATTTAAAAGTAAAATTTAGAGAAAGTTTTAGACCTTTTGCTCCTTCTGTGCTTCGTGAAGATATGTCTCACTGGTTTGAGCTTGATTATGATAGTCCTTACATGCTCTTAGTAGCTGATGTAAAAAAATCAATTAGAAAGGATATGACGGATACTGAAAAGAAGCTTTTTGGAATTGAAAAATTAAATATTAAGAGATCGGAAATACCAGCAGTAACTCATGTTGATTATTCGTCAAGAATTCAAACAGTTCATGAGGAAACAAATCCCAAATATTATAAACTGATTCAAAACTTTAAAAAAATTACTAACTGCCCTGTGATAGTTAACACTTCATTTAATGTAAGGGGTGAGCCTATAGTATGTACAATAGAGGACGCTTATAGATGTTTCATGAAAACAGACTTGGAAGTTTTAGTATGCGGAAATTTTATTTTGTATAAAGAAAACCAGAAAAAAACCTAAGATGGTCGATTTTACTGATAAAAGACAAATTATACATTTACTTATGGTTGAATTTCTGCTTTAATTGATTTCTAACAAGAGGGGAAAACGTGAGAGTTAAGGACCATCTGATATATAAAGGAATGAGCCGTGCAAATAAATCAGTAAATGTTGTTGATTTGCTAGATGGAGTTAAGCATGAGCGAAAAAAAGAGAAATTAAATATTTTTATTTTAACTGCCGCATCACTGTCGTTTTTAGTTTTTTTTATATTATTATTGTCATATTGATTTATTATTATTTAGTTTAAATCTATTTTTATATACAAAACAATAAGCTCAAATTTTTATCAAAATTTTAATTTTAATAAAAAACACGGTCATTATTTTATTGGAAATTAAATCTCTTTAAGTGTAAGAAAGATCTATAAAAATTATAAAACCAAAATGAATATCAGTTTTTTGAAAAGAAAATCTATAACTATGAGAAAAAAGATTTTCGAAAAATTTTATTTACTCAAGGAAGGGCACCCAGGTTCGGTGATGTCTTTAATGGATATACTTGTTGTTTTGTATTACTCAGGATTTGTTAGAATGAAAAAACAAAATAAAAAATATCCATTTAAAGATGATATAATAGTAAGCAAAGGCCATGCTACAGTTGGTCAATATCCTATTCTCCATGATTTGAAAGTTATATCTTCGAAAGATTGGAATAATTGGGGAGTAAATAAGAAAACTTGTTTAAGAATGTTTGGAAATAACTCTATTCCAGGAATTAAGACTGCAACCGGATCATTAGCGCATGGAATTGGTTTTGGTACAGGAATAGGTTTTGCTGCAAAAAGAAAAAAAATCGATAAAAGAATTTATGTAATAATAAGCGAAGGCGAACTATACGAGGGCGCAACATGGGAATCTTTTTTGTTATTAGCTTCTTTAAAACTAGATAATTTGTATGTAATTTTGGATCTCAACAATAATATTATATTAGGAGATCCTAAGAAATGTCTAGATCTTGGAAATATAGAAAAAAAATTGAATAGTTTTGGAATAAAAACTGAAAAGTGTAATGGTCATAGTTTTTCAGAACTTTTTACCAAGTTAAAAAAAATGCAAAAATTTAAGGGACCAACTTGTTTATTGGCCAACACAATAAAAGGAAAAGGGATTAAAATTATGGAAAATAAAGCAAATTGGCATTACTGGAATAACATCTCAACCGACCTATATAAAAAATCGCTAAAAAGACTGGATAGTTTATATGAATAAAAATTTTTTATTTCAAAGAGATGAATTTATTAGAGAAATTTATAAAACTGCAATAAAGAATAAAAAAATTTTTTTTTTAAGTGCTGATTTTGGCGCACCAGCACTTGATGATTTCAGATTTAAGCTAAAGTCACAATTTTTACATTTGGGTATTTGCGAACAAAACATGGTTGATTTTGCGGCAGGATTAGCATTAGAAGGAAATAAAGTTTATATTTATGCGATGGCACCTTTTCTTTCATTAAGGTGTATTGAACAACATAAAACAGCGACCTGTTTGATGGATCTTGATGTTTGTTCGATTGTTACTGGCATCGGTTTAAGCTACGCAAATTCTGGCCCTACACATTATTCCACAGAAGATTTTGCTTGTTTGAAATCTATACCCAATTGTGAAATTTATACGGCGTCAGATCCATTTGTGGCACAATTAATAGCAAAACAAACTATTTCAAATAATAAACCGAAATTTGTTAGGTTAGATAGAAAAGGTGGATTAAATTTAGATAAGAAACTATATTTAAGCCAAATTAAAGACGGATTTAGATTTCTAAAGAGATGCAATAAAAAAAAAAGTGATAGTATTTGCATTGTTAGTCATGGAACTATTATAGAGAGAACTTTAGTTGCTGCAATGAATCTAGAAGAAAAGTACCAATCTAAAATAAGCATAGTAGATGTTATAAGATCAAAACCCTTTCCAAAAAAATTGAAAAACGAAATGAGCAAATACAAGTCAATTTTAACTTTAGATGAACAGTCGTCTCAGGGAAGTCTAGGGTCCTTGATCTATGAAAATTTATTGAGAAAACAACAAATAATAAGCTTGAGTCTTCCAGACAAATTCATTTTTGAAAATATTGGTAGATCAAATTTGTTGGATATTAACGGTTTATCAATTCAAAATATTAAAAAGAATATTTTAAACTTAATTAAATAAAATAATAAATGGCTAGAAAATTTAAGAAGTGTTTTATTACCGGGATCACTGGCTCTGGCGGAAGCTATTTATGTGAAACTATCTTAAAAAAGGATAAAAAAATAAAAGTTTTTGGAACTTATAGGTCAAAAAAAAAATTAAAAAACTTATTGAATTTAATTGAAAAAAATTTTCATAAAAGAATTATATTTATAAAATTAAATTTAAAAAATAAAAAAAAATTAAAAGCTGCTTTAAAAAAAATAAAACCTGATCTAATTTTTAATTTAGCATTCAATGCTGATGTCAGAGGATCTTTTGATATACCAGAAGAGATAATGACAAACAATTATCTTTTAACTGTAAATTTACTTGAATCAGTAAGAGTTTTAAAATTAAAATCTTTAATCATTACCTGTAGTTCTTCCGAAGTTTACGGAAACGTAAAAAAAAATGAAATACCAATTAAGGAAAATCAAGCAATGAGACCCATCAGCCCTTATGCAGTATCAAAGGCATTTCAAGATTTAATATCTCAGGTTTATTGTAAAAGTTTCGGTCTTAATATTATAATTACAAGAATGTTTTCCTACACAAACGCAAGGAGAAAAAATTTATTTATGAGTGCTTTTGCAAATCAAATAGTGGAAATTGAAAGAGGAAAAAAAAAGATGCTCAAACACGGGAATTTGGATAGTGTAAGATGTTTTCAAGATATCGATGATGCTATGAATGCATATTGGTTGACAGCAAAATATGGAAAAATAGGAGAAATTTACAATATAGGTGGGAATAAGATTGTATCAGTAAAAGGATATTTGAGAGAATTGACTAAACTTTCTAGAAAAAAAATTGTTTTAAAACTTGACCCTATGCTCTTAAGACCACAGGACATTCTATTTCAAAAGCCCGATGTGAGCAGGTTCAAAAAAGATGTTAAGTGGAAAACCAAAGTAGGTTTTAGAGAGTCGGTAAGAAAATTACTTGAAGATTGCAGAAATTCATAAAAAACAAAATAATTTAGTTAATTAATCTTTTCTTTTAAGTTATAAGAATATCAGTAAGATTTTGAATTTATTTGATCATGACCAAAAAAAAACTTTCATCCATAGATGTTTGTTTCGTTATTCCTAATAGCGCAAAAAAAGCTTATCAAAAATTAGCCGATGTATACTCAGCGATAGAACCTCCAACATGGGCTCTTCTTTTAGCCAATGCCCTTAGAAAAAAAAATTATGAAAGCATAATTTTAGATTTTGATGGCGAACCCAAAGACATTGATCAATCTGTTAAAGAAATAGCTGAGACACAACCCAAAATAGTGATTTTTGTTTTATATGGTCAAACTCCAAATCATGGTACGACAATGATGATCGGTGCATCTGAATTAGCAGAACACCTTAAAAAAAATTTTTCTAACTTAAAAATTGGTTTTATAGGATCCCACACTTCTGCTTTGCCAAAGGAAGTTATCAAACTAAATTATGTAGATTTTGCTTTTATCAATGAAGGTGTAATAGCTTTACTATCTCTTTTGCAAACTGATTTGAAAAATAACTTAGAACAAGTTCCGGGAATATGGTTTAAAGATGAAGAAGGCAATCCAAAAAAAGGAAAACCAGGACAAATTATATTAACAGAAAAAATGGATGTAATGATGCCCGGATATGCTTGGGATTTGCTTCCAAAAAATAATAAACCTTTCGATAAGTACCGATCTCATTTTTGGCATGCAAATTTTTTGCATGAAAAACGCACACCTTTTGCCGCCATATATACTTCGCTCGGTTGTCAGTTTGCGTGTAATTTTTGTATGATCAATATAGTTAACAGAACATCACACGAAGATAATATTAGTTCTGCAGATTCTGCGAAAATGAGATTCTGGAGTCCCGATTTTATATTGAATGAATTTGAGAAACTATATGAGTTTGGGGTCAGAACATTACGTATTACCGATGAAATGTTTTTTTTAAATAGAAAATATTATGTTCCTATACTCGAAGGTTTAATTGAAAGAGGTCTGAAATTTAATTTATGGGCATACGCAAGAGTAGATACAGTTAGAAACGATCAGCTTGAGCTATTTAAAAAAGCAGGTGTCAATTGGTTATGCTTAGGGATTGAGTCAGGAAACCAAAAAGTTAGAGTTGAAATTGACAAAGGAAGATTTAAAGAAATAAATATTAGAGAAGTAGTAAAAAATATTAAAAATGCAGGTATTTATGTCCTTGGCAATTACATTTTTGGATTGCCAGATGATAATTTTAAAACAATGAACGAAACTTTAGATTTGGCAATCGAACTTAATTGCGAGCATACAAATTTTTATCCTGCGCAGGCACTCCCCGGCAGTCCTTTATATCTTTATGCAAGACAGCAAAACTGGGATATTCCAAAAAAGTATGAAGAATTTGCTTTTCTTTCTTATGATTGTAAACCTTTAAGAACAAAACATTTATCAGCATCAGATGTTTTAAAATTCAGAGACGATGCATGGCACAAAGTTTTTTCTGATACTAGCTTTTTGAATTTAGTGAACAAACAATTTGGAGAGCAAGCAAAAAAAAATGTTGAAGATATGAGCAAGATAAGATTAAAAAGAAAAATTCTAGGAGATTAGCCTGAAAAAAAATATTTGTTGTAAAAGTTTATTAAAAATTATTTTTATAAAATTTTAACTTATAAAAGATGCAATGAGGAAAAAATGTCTGTTAATTTATAAATGGCCTAGCTATTTTACTCAATTTTTAATTAATAAGTTTTCTAAATTCTACGACACTGAATGTATATATTTAAGTGATATAAAAAATAAAAATTTTTCAGAAACAGTTGACGAAATTAATAAAGTTATCGAATCAAAAAATATAGAAATAGTTTTTTTTGATGTAGATTTTGTAAAACTTATCAACTTATTTTTTATAAAAAAAATTAAAAATGTTAAAAAAATCATTATTTCAGGTGACGATTATACTCTTCACGAAATGCACTCAATAACTGCCAGCGCTTGCGATGTAGTGCTTAGTCATTGCCCATTGTCAGTGCTCAAATATAGAGAAAAAGGATACGAAGCATTTTGTATGCCTATCGAAGGCGACGGCGATATTTTTAAGAAACATGATTTGAAAAAGGAAATTGACGTATTGTTTTTTGGGTTGATTAATCCTGATCGTAAAAAATTTTTAGATTATATTGAAAGCAAAGGTATCTCTATCAAGGTTTTTGGAGAGCATACTAATTTTTTATCTGTGGAAGAATTACCAAAGGTCATCTCTAAGTCTAAAATTGTATTAAATTTATCAAAATCAACTGGCAAGACTGTAATAAATTATCGTTCGGAAGATATTTATAAATTTAATTACATGTGGAAAGGCAGACTTGTTGTATCAGGTTTGTGTGGGACGCTTTGTATTTCTGAGTATACACCAGGGTTAGAAATTATTTTTGAGGACAGCGAAATTCCAACTTTTTACACAAAAGAAGAATGTGTTACGATACTAAAAAAGTTGTTAGAAGACCAAGGGCTTCTGGAAAAATATACTGAAAAATATTGTTCAAAAATATACAATTTGTATGAAGACAAAAAAAACTTTGAACCTATTAAAAAAGCAATAGAAAAACCAAGCAAGAATAGAATTAAATTAAATAAAATTCCTTATTGGTATTTGAGAATTGCTGCAAAACAGGTTCTCTTGAGAAACCTCAAATTGTCAAACTTCATGAAGTCAATTTCTCAATTTGGTGAAGTTTTTAAGATTATCGAAAATTCGAATTTGCAAATAAAATTATTTATTATACTTGAGTCTATAATAAATATTTTGTGGTATTCAATAGTATC
>CEUS01284082.1_pt1 | contig 11814 bp, 8 predicted proteins | sample 427031 | NCBI WGS metagenome assembly CEUS01 (sample SAMEA2622837, study PRJEB7988) | marine metagenome | biome: marine biome (ENVO:00000447); feature: marine epipelagic mixed layer (ENVO:xxxxxxxxx); material: "saline water (ENVO:00002010), including plankton (ENVO:xxxxxxxx)" | depth 140 m | reverse complement strand
TCAAGTTTTCGTTCACTGTCTTCAATGAAATACATATCAAATATGAATGCATCCAAGCCGTGCTCTGCTGCCAGATTAACCATCGGTATATGTTTTTCCCGGCTCCAAGGGTCCCATTTCCCTTCTGTTTGCAGTGCTCTCACATCCACATCGGCTGTGGCAATATCATCCCTAGTTTCCATTAGGCCTCTGCTTTTGAACCGCATGTCGAGCAGATTGTGTTCAAAGTTGTCGTAAAGATCAAAAAGTGAGAGCACTGCAATAATTGCCGCAACGCCCAAAGCAATAAGGATATAGGGAAGATTCTTTGCCATGATATATAGGGCTAAACTACTTCAAAGGAAATTATTTGCAAAACTTTCTGATCCGCTGTGGCAACCTCTACTCGCCAGTAACCAGCCTCTTCATTTGTGATGATTCTTTGAGAAACAGCAGTACGTTCATTGCCACTACCAAGTCGAATACGAACCTTTGCCTTTAATTCGGTTCCTTGGTACCAAAGATGGTAAACGGCACTACTGGATTCGTAGTAGTTATTTAATTTAGAAAAACAGTATATTGATTTATTCTGGGAAGGGGAAAACTTTGTGTCCATCCCAGAAGGGGTCCCGTTTTCTACTCTACGGCACATAAATGCGCTCAATAGTTGTATTCCTAGATTAATATTATTTTCCTGTGTTTTTTTCTTTTCAACCGTAGGAACTTTTTCTATAAGCCGTGCATTTTCAATTCTTTCTACTGACAGTTCATTCTTTAATACGGAAATCCTATCATCCATTTTTTTTATTAGAATATTGTTTAAACTATCCTTTCTCTCCAGTTCTTTAATTCGATTCTTAAATGCCAGTACTTCCTTTAGTGTAAATGAATATGAATTGCTTTTATTCTGGCTAAATATTGCATTATTATAAAAAAAGAAAAGAAATACAATTATTGTTTTCATGATATTCATTAATTTGCAAAACTTTTTAGAAAGTTTACAGCTTCAATAAACTCTAGTTCCGTACCCTTTATCTGATTGACATTCTGGATTTCAATATCAGTAAGAAAACTTGTTACATCTTCATACTGGGGTTGGTACCATCTTTGATCGCTGAAATGCTGATCCATATATCCATTTGGTTCAAATTTGTAGCCATACCTTGCAAAAATTTCATTTCGCATTAGTTTTAGTTCAATTCTTGATGCCATATTTTCTAGCTCAACTTTTTTCAGAAGCCGGATCGACGTGTGTGGGTAAGAGCCTTGATAATATCCTCCAATGGAGCCTATACGTCTTCCGATACCATAATCGGAATTAGGATTTTCTCCAGACCAAAGATTATCCATTCTTAATCCTCTTTTCAGTTCTCCTTTATCTTCGTAAAAAATAAATTCACCATTTTGTTCTGCAGAAAATAATTTATCACCTGCTATACGCACGTTCGTTAGATTACGATAGTCGTTCTTCCATATACCTGGCTTTTCCCAATAGCCTTGCTTTATTTGAGCTACAGTCTCAGTTTCAGATGTAATAATAATTATATCTAGTTTTTGTTTTTCGTTTCGGAATTGATACACTCCTTCAATCGCCATATTTTCAAAAACATTATCCAAGTTTTCATAGGCTATTGAGGGGTTTTGTTCCAATCGCGGAGTAATTTTTCGAACAGGTACGGCTACAGGCCGGATTGACCTTCTTTGAGATTGTGATTTTTCTTTCTGTTTCTTTTTTTCCTGTGCCTCCAATTCTTTTAATGTAACCATGAATTCTTTCATTTTCTTTTTCTCTATGGCCTTTTTGTCTGCTGGTGTTAAATCAGGTTTTTGTTTTTCTGTGATAAGTTTCTGGGTTGGTTTGACTGCGAGTTGACTGGATGTGCTGGTGATTCGATTTTCCTTTTTCTGCAGTTGGTCTATGAATTCTTGCTGAATTTCGGCAAGTTTTTCTTTGCTGACCTGCTTGGCAAGTAATTTTTGCTCTGCCATTTCCTGTTGCTGGCGTAACTGCATTGATTCAAAGGCAGCGATCTTTGACTGTTGCTCGCGTAATTGACCCTCAAACTCACGTTGCATTTCATTTAGCTGTCGTTGATTTTCTTTATTTGTTTCTTCCTGATTTAGTTTTTCTCTTTTTTGCTGTGCCTGCATTGATTCAAAGGCAGTGATCTTTGCCTGCTGCTCGCGTAACTGACCCTCAAACTCTTCTTGCAAGGCCTTTAGTTTGGATCTGTTCTGGCGATCCGCAGTACGTTTTTGATTATCGTACTCATCCTGTTGCTGTTGCTGTAAATCCTCAAATGAACTAATCTTTGATTTTAGCATCCGTAACTGGTTATCGAATTTATATTGAAGAGTCTCTAATTTAGCTTTGCTTTCTTGCTCGAGCTTGCTCTCATCTATCTTCTTCAACTCTTCTTTTAACTTTTCCTGTTCTTCAAAAGCGGTAATTTTTTTTTCTTGACGTTCCAATTGTTCTTCAAAAGCTTTCTGCATTGTTTGTAGTTCAGATTTATATTCTTGTTCTACGCTAAGTAATTCAGATTCATATTTTTTCTGTTGCTCTTTTTGGACAGAGTTAAAACTTTTAATTCGTTCTTCAAGTTCCAAAAGTTGATCAGAGAATTGAGTTTTTAATTCTATGACGTCCTGTTTGTTCTGGGGAGCTCTTGAATCGTCTTTGTTTTCCTTTGTCCCATCAAATAGTTCAGGGGGGAGCTTTGACCGTTCTACAAATTCTTTTCTGCCGTCACTGTATTCAATCGAATATATCTCAAGTCCATCACTGGTGTATTGAGGATTATCAATGCCAACGACTACTTCTTCACCTTTCCAGGAGACGGTGGTTATGCTGCCAATATAATTTGATTCTTTCATAGATTTTGGTGATATGAAAATATCGGATATAATAAACTGCTCCATTGATGGAATAAGTTCTGGGTTTTTATTCCCTTCTTGGAAATAAACATAAGCTAAGAATTTGATATTATTTCTATTAGAATTAAAAAATTCTACATTTGTTATATTGATGAGTACACTCTTAGTTGCCAAATAATCTAATAAATATCCAAAACTCAGAAAATCGCCAGTGAGAACCACATCTACTGCATATTTTTTTATGGTAATTTTATCTCCTGTTTCGGCAACAGAAAGATTTTTTTCTTCGATGGTGCCTTGAGATGGTTCAAATTTATTTATTTTTAAAGAGTGCGCTTGGATGAGATCCTTGAAAGATGTTAGGGAGTTATCTTGATCATGTATCGATGGGATTCTTTTCAGCAGGTTATTGAATTTTTCATTTGATGCTCTAAATTTATTTATAACAGTTTCCAAGTTATTTTGCATGCGTTTCAGGTCGTTGCCTATTTTTTTTTCATGATTATATTTATCCGATATAGATGAAAGGTCGTTTGCAATATTGGTTTGTAAGAAAAAATACCAGATCAGCAGTCCTGAACTAAATGTTGCCAAGATAACATATGATATGATTTTTTGACTTTTGTAATCCATATTATTTAAAATTCACATCTAAGTGTAAACACCAACTTTTCAGCTTTACTTATATCTCCACGGACATTAACCACTGTAATATCATAGAATAATCCCGAATTATTCAATTTTTTCTGGAAAGTTGAAAAATACTGATCCTGTAGAGCAGGGTTTGCCAGTAATTGACCCGTAATAGTTAGAAAACGCGCATTCTGATCTTTTGGTGTTTTAGTTATAAACTCAGTCCCCATGGACATTTTTTTCTTTATCTCTTCCCAACCATAATGAAATCGGACATTCTTTATTAAGATATCTTTATCAGTAACATTACTCATATATTTTAAAATTTCGGTAACCCTATTGGAATAATTTATATCATAACTCATTTTCTTTACTTGTTCATCAATCAACTTACGTTGTTTTATTTTGCTATTAAATGTTTCACGTATGTGGTTTTTTGAGTTATTGCTAGTAATTACATTTGGGATTTGATTTTTTAATTCCAAGTAATTTGAATATTTATAACCGGAGAAGGATAGAAGAAATACCATAATGATTGCTGTGGCAGGAATAATTATTTTATTAATAAACCTGAATTGCTCATTTTCATGGTAATATGTAGGAAGCAAGGTTACTCTGTTTATGGAGGCCAAAGAGTTACCAACTGCAATAGTAAACAAAGATGGATGCGCGTCAGCCTTCAAAAAGGAATTGTTTGAAGGCAAAACAAGATTTCTAAAAGGGTTCAATAATTCACTTGGCAATCCAAAAGCCAATTCAAAATACTTGGTTGAATGAGAAATCTCGGAAAATGATCCAGACAAAAGAAGTTTAGTGTTTTCATCGAATGGATGGTTTTTTTTGATGCTGGTCAGGCAGCGATTGAATGATTGTCTCCAGGTATCAATTATGGGTCTGAATTCGTTATCAAATAGTCCAGCATCTTGTTGAATTCCAAATTCACTTAGTAGTACAGCCGGTATTTGATAGTTTAAGCGATCGAACCAGTCTTTTTTCCCTGTTTTTTGGTCTTTTATTGTATTATAGAGGTTTTCAATACCAATATGAACTGGTTCTATTTGTAGCAGGCAGTTTCCTTTGCAGGCAATAATAAATGAATGAGATTCGCCCAGATGAAAAATAAGACTGGCGTGAGTACTGTAATCTGGGTAATTCCATTTAAATGCGGTGAATAAAGAAATTGATTCAGGCATCCATTGAGTTATGGTCCAATCCAACCCTCTAAAGAGATTTCCATAATTTTCCAGTTGTGTCTCATCCGCCGCGGCAGCAAGCATTGTACCGTTAGATTGTTTTGAAACATCACTAATCTTTATTGAACTACTTTCAAATGGTTGGTTTGTTTTCATTGCCCATTCCACAATTTCTTTCGGCTTTGATGCATTATCTTTGGAAATCTTGATAACTCGTGAGTACAAGGACATACCGGAAATGGAGATTGAAAGGTTAGATCTATTCTTTAATATAGAATGAACTTTTTTATTGATGTCGCTGACATCTGTTAATTTGAGACTGAGATCATCAATAAATTGTGTTAGAATTAATCCAAATTCATTTGGTTCATCTAATGGTTTATTAGTCGGGTTCGATGTATTTATTCGATGTGCTGATAGTAGTTTTTTTTTCCCACCTTGATTAATTAGGATAATGGAACGCAATTTTCCATTGTCTATGGAAAATCCATGAACATATTTTTGTTCAAAAGGTGATAGCTTTTTTTTACTATCCATGAATATACCAGGATTCTTTAGCTGGTTGTCCATTAAATTATATGTCGGGGTTTCAGGTGTGGATTTTTCAAATAAATCAGAATGTACTGGTGTACTTGAAATGGATTCATTAACTGGATCTTTTTCAGCATTTATATTTTTTTCTTCATTACCGATCGATCCTTTATCTGCATCAGAGCCAATTAAATCTGAATCCGGATGCTCTAAAACTATGCCGTCACTAGATGCTTCAACGACTTTTTTCTCTATTAGTTCAGGTACAGGCTTTTCATTAATAGCTGTGGTATCTTTTATACTTTCATTATCTTCTAAGTTATCTGGATCGGTAGGATCAGAAACTTCACTCAGTTTTGGACTAGAAGGTTGAGATAGTTTATCTTCAATGTCGTTTTCAGGGTGAATGCTTTCATCTATTGGCTCTCCACCAATCCATTCATCTTGGGTATCTTGTTCTTCAATTAATTCTTCTGTATCAGTGGTCCCTGAATCTTGTCTTAAAACATCCAGCAGTTTGTTCACTGCAATGCTATTGTAGTCCTTTTTGTCTGGATCGCCTTCATTTTTTAAGGATAGGTTGTTTGAAAAAACTTGGTCATAAATGGTTCCATCGATAGTTCTATTTTCTGTATTAAGCAGACTCAATAAAAGCTCATGACATACCTGTGTAATCTTCCGAGGATAACCGCCGGTTTTTTTATAAATGTTTTCTATTACTTGTTTTGTAAACCATTCCCGATCTTCTCCGCTAACCTGTTTCATCCGGTAATGTATAAAACCGAGAGTATCCTGAAGCGAGAGAGGGCCCAGCTCAAAGTCAAAAGAAATTCGATCCTCAAAATTAGGATATTTTTTGATCATTGTACCCATTTCCGGTTGACCAAATATGATAAGTTGAAGCAACTTGTAATCGTTAGCTTCAAAGTTTAGAAGGGTTCGGAAAACATCCAGCATATTTTCAGGCATATTCTGACCTTCGTCAACAATCAAAGTAAGTATTTTACCATCATCCACACCTACTTTTAGAAGATAATTTTCTATAATGTTTCGATTGTCCTGTACCGAATCTCCTGATTTATCGATGCCGAAAAGATCAATAATATGTTGGAGTAGTACTAATTCAGATTCAAACTTAGGGTCCAGCATCAGATGAAACTCGAACACATCTGTCTCTGATTTAAAATTTTCAATTAATTTTCTACTTAATGTGGTTTTGCCAACCCCAATACCACCACGCACTACGGACAGACCTCGTTTCATGCGGATGGCAAGTTCAAGGCCTTCGAGACATTGTTTATGCCTGGTGGCATTATAAAATAACTCTATACTAGGAGACGTTGAAAATGGGTCAGCGTTTAAACCGATTGGCTCAAATACATTCATATCGGAAAATTGTGAGATTTATATATTTTTATGCAAATTGAATGTATTGGTAAATCATGTACGCTGAAGCCCCAAGCAATCCAATACCGACAACAACCCTGTATTTCATGAAAAATGGGTCAGTCATGACAATTTTATTTGCTTGCCGCTCCAATTTTATGAGACTATTAGGTGCTACCAACAGTAATACCCCAAATACCAATGCTATGATGCCTATGAGTAGTATAATAATCATTATATGCCTCTAACCTTTATGTGAAAATGAAGAATTAGTCCATTATTACTCGAACTAGTCCTACCTCGGAGTCCAAATAAGTTAACTAATTTAATACAAAATGTGCTAAAGGAGAAGATTCTTTGATTTTTATAAAGATTAAGGTAAAAAGTATAATAACTAATAAAAACCAGGCGGAATTATGACTTTCAGTTAGTATAGATGCAAGAGAAGAATGCTTAAGAATGGATTCTTATCCTGATAGATATTTTATTTCTCAGTAGTCTGGAAGAATTGCAATATTTTTTTATTTTAATATTCTAGATATGATCCAGGTATTACCATGCCATTAAAGCCATAGGAAGTACCAAAAATTATTGGTAAAGAACCTCTAATTAAATTGCTGGAGTTAAGGGATAGACTATATTTTGATACGATTGATCCTGTAATGGTGGAACCTGAAACCAAGGTGCTTGCAGAAAGTGTATAAATTCCACCATAGACACTGCTGGAGCCTGATATAGCGAAGGATGCCCCACTGCAAATTAGGAGCCCATAGACACTGCTTCCACTGATTGCCATAGTAGAAGAAGAATATAAAATACAGCTTGAAGCGATGGAGTTTCCAACTGTTGATCCTCCGGTAACTGAGATGTTTCCACCCGAAACTATAACGACATTGCCGTTGATTACGGTACCATCTGAGAAAGTTAGACCACCCGTACATAATATTTTTCCTGGTCCATTTATAGTGCAGTTGCTTAGTGTTAAAGCACTTTGTTGCATAAGAGTATTTTCATTATTGATGCTTGAAAGGTTAATAGTCTGATCGCTAACTATTGTTTCATTTGAGCCTCTGGTGCCCCAGGTTGGGCCGTTATAAGTAGTAGCATTATAATTATTGGGACCCTGATCCGAGATGCTGTTACCAGTACCTTCATTCATAGGCCAATAAGCCACCAACCCTGTTGCATTGACATCAACATTTAACAGTGATGAGATTTCATTGGCTGAAAAAGCACGATGCCAGATTGAGACTTGATCCATGTGACCCTGGTAGTATATACCATTTCTATTGGCGTTGTAGCTGCTTGCTTCCGAACCATCTCCAAAAAACCCATATCGATTAGCCCCTGATCCAAGATTAACATTAGTGCTGTATGCATTTTGCTGACTATCCAGTTGGCCATCAATATAGATTTTTTTATCATACACTTCGCCACTATCAAAGACCCAGACAATGTGGTGCCACTGATTATCCCGCATTGTTGACGTGCTCTTCATGTCTTTAATTCCTCCAGAACTACCTCTTGTATGGAATCCAACATAGTTTCCTTCACCATTTACATTGCTAATTCCTACAGCACAAGTATAGTACTCACTCCGATCGAAGTCTACGATAGACCAATCCCCACCATCCAATGGTACCTTTACCCATGCTGAAACCGTGAGTTTGGATATTTCTCCAACGTCAGTATAGTACATGTTCTGGATTGCGGCATAATCATTTGCACCATCAAAGGAAAGCATTGGTTCACTATCCCCTGTAAAGTAAGAACCAGTGACTGTACCTAATAGATCTTGATAATAAGTATTATCAATGACGGGGAAGTCAACTAAAGGTGTACCATGATACTCCGCATTATTGCCGGGATTTTCCAGGCTGGTGTATGCAACTTTTCCTGATGTAAGATTTACAGACCCAATATTTCCATTAAAATAAATATCACCGTCAATTGTGGATGAACTGCTAAATATAGTGCTTCCAGCATTCTTCCCATAGAAGGCCAGATTAAATGCCTGGGGGTAAGGGCTAACGATAATCCTAGTATTTCTCTCTACGTTTCCAAGTGTCGCAGTGCTGTTTAAGAGATGATAGTGACTAAAGGGAAGGGAAGATCCATTTTCATCCTGAGTTTGATTAACAGAAATCTTGAATTGTCCGTTGTTAAAGGTGCCAGTGACTGGGTTTGATAATGATGAAATCGATGTTTTTAAAAGCTGTATCCCATGCTCAAGACCAGTCTGTGCCAGATTGATGGCTCTAATATCATTAAGGTAGTTTGTATTTGCGACTATTTCTCGAGATGAAAACCGTGCTAAATAAAATGCGAAAAAACTAAGCACTACAAATATTCCCAGGGAAGTTGAGAAAAGAATAAATCCATTTGATTTATTTGCTTTGCAATCAATATTATTCATTAGTGGTAGCTTTTTTTACTTCCAAATCGAAAATTATTGGGATACATATACGTTGAAAGCTCCAAAGTATCTGCTCGCTCGGTAAATAAAATTTTAATTTTGGCTAAGTGGACGTTACGTGCCTGCGCCTCGCTTAGTGTATTGCCTGAAGCTGGTGTTATATCATTGTAGTTGCTGTCAAAATAGGTAAAGCCCGATTCACTGTAGCTGATACCGTCTGATAGGATGTATGTGGTTAAATCCCTTTCGAATGTTAGTACACCATCATTTAATATGCGGTAGGTTACTATTGAGTTTGTACCTTCCGAGATAGATAGGATGTCAGGGCCTGACTGGAAAAATTTTATAGCATCCGATTGATTTCTTATTTTCTGCTGGATATGCCAGAATGCTGCACGGGCCTGACTGGTGAATTTTTTACGACTGGATTGACTAACATAAATATCAGCACCTTGAGAAAGCATATCTGCAGCTATTAGACCTATCACGCCCATAATTGCCAAAGATATCACTAACTCAATCAATGTAAAACCAGATTGCAAACGTTTTTTCATTAAAATCCCGGACTGATAATCATTGTGTCTATAAGTGCAGAGATCGAAGGATGCTCTATTTTAACCATTACACTTTTATAATTTGTAATACTACTGGTGTATGTATGAAAATTTGTACTGGCATCAACATAATTGACAGTCACAAAGCAACTAAAGTTAGGATATTCCGGCACGGACGAAAGTGAATAGTTATTAAAATCATCAATATCATCCCAAAGTGCAATAGAATTTTCATTCACTCCGGATGAATTCCAGATTGGGCCATTTAGTAACGTACCTGGATTATTATATCCACTTCCATCATTTGCGGTTGTTCCTGTACCTTCATTTATCTTCCAATAGCCTAATAAACCAGATGCGGATGAATAATTTCCGGAGTTTACCGCAGCATTAAATCCGCTGCCAGAATTATGTATTGTCGCTATTTCAGTAGCTGTTAATGCTTCATTCCAAACTGCAACTTCTTTTATGATTCCATTAAATGGAGTTTCTATGTGGTTCGAATTACCAATTGTAACGGGACTACCGCCTGCATTATCGAAGTTACCACCCCATTGATTCCAAGAATTAACTTCTGATCCATTGATATGGAGTTTACCTTCATAAGTTTCATTTTTATTATATGTAAGTGCTAAATGATACCACGTATTATTTTGAATGCCTGCATTATAGGTTAATGCAGGACCATCATTATATTGAGAGTCTATATAAATTTCGATATTAGTTCCATCGGTACCAATCTCAATATTATCATTTTCTGGGTCACTCGCCTTAGCAAACATAATATTGCTAACATTATGATTGCTATTAGCTGGTAAGTCTTGCGTTCTATTAAACCAAAAAGAAATGGTTACCATTGAAATCCCATCCAAAGCATTAATGTCTCCGAGCAAAACTTGGTCATTACTCCCATCAAATGTCAATTGATGAGATGCTACATCTGGTCCCAGCGTTGTTGACCACTGGGAACTAATATTTTCATCAAAACGCCGGGCACGAATTTTCTGTTGAATATCGTTTAAAATAGTAGCTTGAATCATACGAAACTCTGCATGAGTTCTTACTATTTTGCTGGAGTTTAGCCCTTGCAAAAAAACCCCAAAGGATATGGACAAGAGCAAGATAACCACTATCACCTCTATGAGAGATATACCTATAGTACTTGATGTTAAAAACCTTTTCAATTTACACTCCATCTACCAGTGAGATTGGCAACCGTGATAGTTACAGAATCATCAATAAGAATAGTCCCACCAGATTTTACAGAGCCTCCGGGTAAAAACTGGAGTTCCGTCGAGTTGTTAAAGGTTGCACTTGTAATATCAATAGCTGCCAACATGCTAGTGGTAAATGATACAATACCATTATTGCTGCCAGGTACTTCTGTCATGATTTCTCGATTTGAGTCTGGACCAGTGTAAAAGGTATAAGAATTATTATTTGCGGAAAAAACTATTGTGAGTGTGTCGTTCTTAGCAAATGCTATACTGCGAACCAGATCGATATCCGTCGTAATTTGATCAATTGCTAACTGTCGTATAAACCTGTTAGTTCGTAAATCTGAACGGGTAGCTACTATACCAATAAAAATTACTAGAATAGCCATTGTAATTAATAATTCAATTAAAGTAAAACCATTAATATTTTCATCAAAACGCCGGGTTTTTATTTTGTTTGTAATTGACATTGATATCTAATCCTAATGCCAAAATTACGGTACCAGGAGGTACCTAGATACTAAATCGATATATTTCACCATTGGTGGGACTATCAGTATCGAGATCTTTGATCAAGATAGTATACGCTGTACCGCCCATAATGGTATCTGGTTCCATAAAGGTTTCATAGGAAAATGGATTGCCCATATTGTTAGTAGGAACCTTTTTATTTGCAAATAGGTCATTAGGTGTAGTTAATGCCATATTCGAATCAATAACTGTACTGCACCACGGCGTATCCATCAACTTGTCAGTATTCTGAGGGGTAGGAGGGAAGTGAGGATTCCCATTTAAATGCATTCTATAAAAATATTGGAAGAATGTTTTCTGTATCATAACCATGTTTGCGCGGTTTATCTCTTTTTGAGCACTGCGAGTAACCTTACTGTACCTTACAAAGCCACCTCCCAATAAGATTCCAATTAAACTTACTGCTACAACCAATTCGAGAAGGGTAAAACCTTTTTTATTTCTGTTATTAGTGTTGTCTTTTTGCATCATTATTTTATAAATCGCGTATAAATTTT
>CEUS01268647.1_pt1 | contig 11815 bp, 12 predicted proteins | sample 427031 | NCBI WGS metagenome assembly CEUS01 (sample SAMEA2622837, study PRJEB7988) | marine metagenome | biome: marine biome (ENVO:00000447); feature: marine epipelagic mixed layer (ENVO:xxxxxxxxx); material: "saline water (ENVO:00002010), including plankton (ENVO:xxxxxxxx)" | depth 140 m | reverse complement strand
CCATACCTCGGCTGGCCGCGTTCCTAGCAATCTAGGCTACCGCACCTATGTGGGCTCTCTAATGGGTGAACGGCGCCTCTCAAATGAAGAGGAGCTGACCATTCTGCATCAGTTCCACCAGAGTGCCGTTGATCTTGAGCGCTGGTTATCTCTTTCCGTGAGCGTGTTAGCCAACTCCCTTCATACGGCTGCTATTGCAACGCCACCGCATATGGTTGAGGTGCGGCTAAAGCAGCTTCAGCTGGTTGAACTCACTGAAGAGAGTGCACTTCTCGTCGTCGTCATGAACGATGCTGCAGTTCTTCAGCACACCCTGCAATTCAGTGAAACAATCTCCCAAGACCAGCTGACGAGGCTTGCAGGGCGCCTTAATCAACTTCTCTCAGGCCTTACTGCCACCGAAATCGAAGGTGGGTCTTTGGCAACTGCAGTTATTGAGCAGGAAGTGGTGGATCAGGTAGTTGTCCTTCTGCGAAGTGAAGAGGACGCCGCTAGTGAAACTCCTGTCATTGAGGGTGTGCGGGAGCTACTTCGACAACCCGAGTATGAGGGGGACAGCGATCGGTTACTCGACACCCTTGAGGCTGTCGAAACCTCGCGGTTGCAACGTGCAATTCCCGCACGCTCCCTCGGTGGTGGTGACTTAGCAATAGTCATCGGTGACGAGAATCCCGCGGAGCCCTATCAGAACATGAGCTTCGTACTCTCACGGTATGGTCCTCCCGGTGGTGCGGGTGGGCTTGTTGGCCTGCTCGGCCCGACCCGTCTCGACTATCCAGATGCCGTCGCCCATGTCCGCTATGTGAGCGACCTGCTGACGGAACTCATGCGGCGCTTCTACGGAGATGCAAGCTCGGCAGAAGGATCTGGGGAGGACAAATGACCGACGACAAAGAACCTGAGGGCGGCGAAGAACCTACGTTTGTCGATCGGCGGGCGTCTGCGCGTATGGACGAGGATGGGACAGAAACCTCCACTCCAGAAGAGCAGACAGCGGAGCCTGAGCAGCTTTCAATAGAGGATTTGCGTGAGCAACTCGAATCTACAAGGGCAGCTGCAGAGCGATTTGAGGGTAGCTGGAAGCGGGCTGCAGCTGATCTTGCTAATTACAAGCGGCGGGTTGATCAGGAGCGTTCCGATCAGGCCCGCCTTGCTGGAGCAGCTCTCGTAATCAACCTGTTGCCCATCCGCGACGATTTTGGGCGTGCCGTAGAAACGCTCGACAGCACGCTTGCTGGGCTTAACTGGGTTCAGGGTGTACTTGCAATCGAGAGAAAGCTAGGCGGGCTAATAGAGAGCATGGGCGTTACTGAAGTTCCTGCTGAGGGGGAGACTTTTGATCCCACTCAGCACGAGGCCGTAGGGAAGGCCCCTGGCCCCGAAAATGTCTGTCTCCACGTAGTTCAGAAGGGCTATGCCCTGAACGGTGCCGTAATTCGTCCCGCGATGGTAATCGTGGGTGAGGGCGGTGAGATGGAGTCTTCCGAAACCACTGAGAGCGAGAACGAGGGCGCTTGAGCGTCCTGAAAGACCACCGATAGGAGTAGGAGTAGATGCCAAAAGTATTGGGAATTGATCTAGGTACAACCAACAGCGCAATGGCTGTTATGGAAGCCGGAGAACCCACAGTAGTGCCTAACACTGAAGGTACACGAACGACACCGTCGGTCGTCGCCCTCACGAAGTCTGATGAACGACTAGTGGGCCAGGTTGCCAAACGGCAGGCGATAACTAATCCTGAGAACACCGTCTATAGCATCAAGCGTTTCATGGGTCGCAAGTACAGCGATGCAGAGGTTCAACGTGGTGCGGGCTCCATGCCCTACCACATCAATGCTGCTAGCAACGGTGATGTTCGGGTCACCATGGGGGAGGGGGACCATAGCCCTCCCGAAGTTAGCGCCATGATTCTTCAGAAGCTGAAGACTGATGCTGAGGCTTATCTGGGCGAGACCGTTACGGAAGCAGTCATCACTGTGCCTGCGTATTTCAACGATGCCCAGCGCCAGGCCACCAAGGATGCAGGTCGAATAGCCGGCCTCAACGTGCTTCGCATAATCAATGAACCTACAGCCGCCTCTCTTGCCTATGGGCTTGATAAGAAGGAGGACGAGGTCATCGCAGTGTATGACCTTGGAGGTGGAACTTTTGACATTTCCATCCTCGAAATCGGTGATGGTACCTTCCAGGTTCTCAGCACCAACGGTAATACCCACCTGGGTGGTGACGACTTTGACGACCGCATCATTGACTGGCTCGTTGATGAGTTTCGCCAGGCGGAAGGAATCGACCTTCGTCAGGATCGCCAAGCCCTCCAGCGGCTTAAGGCGGAGGCGGAGAAGGCTAAAATTGAGCTTTCCAGCGCTCAACAGTCCGAGATAAATTTACCCTTTATCACTGCGGATGCCAGTGGCCCCAAGCATCTCAATCTCACGCTAACCAGAGCGAGGCTTGAACAGTTGGTTTCAGACCTCCTGCAAGGCACTTTGGATCCTGTAAAGAAGGCTCTTCAGGATGCAGACAAGGCTGGCGGCGATGTCGATGAGATCGTGCTAGTTGGTGGCCAGACTCGCATGCCTGCGGTGCAGCAGCTTGTAGGGGAGTTCTTTGGCAAGGAGCCCCATAAGGGCGTCAATCCGGATGAGGTTGTCGCTGTCGGTGCTGCTATCCAAGCTGGTGTCCTAATGGGTGATGTGCAAGATGTGCTCTTGCTGGATGTCACTCCGCTTACTCTTGGAATCGAGACTCTGGGTGGTGTGATGACGACGATCATTCCCCGTAACACTACGATCCCCACGGCCAAGAGCCAGGTGTTTAGTACCGCCGCTGATAACCAACCTAGCGTTGAGATCCACGTGCTTCAAGGCGAGCGTCCCATGGCACCCGATAACAAGTCACTTGGCAAGTTCACCCTGGACGGAATCCTTCCGGCTCCTCGTGGTGTCCCCCAGATCGAAGTGACATTCGACATCGATGCCAATGGAATTGTTAACGTCAGTGCCGCTGACAAGGGCACGGGTCGTGAACAGAAGATCACAATTCAGGCATCCAGTGGTCTAAGCGAGGACGAGATTCAGCAGATGCAGCGTGACGCCGAGCTGCACGCGGACGAGGATCATCGCCGCCGTGAAATGATCGAGCTGCGTAACCTTGCCGATAGCACTGCTTACCAAGCCGAGAAGACCATTGCTGACAACGCTGACAAGCTCGACGAGGCCCTAAAGGCTGATGTCGAGGAGAAGGTAAAGGCTGTTCGTGACGCTCTCGAGGCTGAGGGTGACGACGATGAGACCAAGGAGCGGCTCCAGACTGCTTTCGAGGCCCTTACTCAGGCTTTACAGCAGTTGGGAGAGTCTGTTTATGGCCAAGAGGGTGCAGGTCCCGGCCCAGATGGTGCTGCAGGAGATAGTTCCGATGGCAGTGGCCCGGGAGAAAATGGTGCCGAAGAAGGTACTGTCGAAGGTGAGTTCCGAGAGGTGTAGCGGAGGCCTATCCTCCTAAAGATGGGCACTCCTATTCCTGAAGCCACCTTAGGTGAACTGGTAAAGGTTGGTCGTGACCTTTACCAGTTAGGCATGGTTAGTAGTCGGGGTGGTAACCTCAGCATTCGCGATGGTCACTCCATGTGGATCACCGGCACAGGTACTGCCCTTGGGCACCTGAGGCAGCTGGACATCAGCCATGCGTTCACTGATGGGGGTCATGACCCCCCCCCTCCTTCAAGTGACACAATTCTGCACTGGACTATTTACGCGACCACTAATGCGGGTGCGATTGCCCATGCTCACCCTCGTCATGCTATTGCTCTGTCCTACGATCGCGACGTCTTTAACCCAGAGGATTTGGAAGGCCAGATGCATATTCCCGTGGTACCAGTGGTTGAGCGGGGAGCGTTGCAAGAGGAAAAGATCGCGAACAGCCTGCGTGATTCGTGCGTTGCTCTCCTGCGTGGGCACGGGGCCTATGCAAGGGGAGCCTCCCTTTGGGAAGCCCTGCATTGGCTTACTGCCCTTGAAGAGAGTGCTCATATAGCCCTGCTTCGTCAGGCTATCAACCGCAGTTAGCTTGTCATGTATAGCTTTTGTACCGTCACCGCTTCGACTGGGCAGCGTACTGAGCACAAGTCACACAAGATGCATTCGTCTACGTTCTCTTCGACCACTCGAGCTACCCGCTCACTGGGTTCTCGGGCGAGGATATCGACTGGACAACTCTGGACGCATTCGCGACAAGTAGGTTGCGAAGCACATGCTGACTCGTCGATGTTTACTTCGATAAAGAGAGCCACAGGTTGAGCGTACCCCATCTGCTACGATCGCTGTCCGTGACCTTTGACGCTCACACTCATTTATTCCCGCCTGCGCAGGCGCTTGCTCGCGAGAGTATTGCGGGTAGGGATTTGGGCTTTCGTGAGATCTATGGCGATCCTGGGGCCGTCATTGCTGATGCACCTGTTCTGCTCGCTGCCCTCCAGAAGGATGAGGTTGAGGCGGCGCTCGTACTTGGCTTCGCTTTCGCAAAGGAACGGGAGATTACCGAGCAGAACGAATACCTTTGCGCCGTAGCTGCAGAGACTCCCGGCACGATTGTCCCTTGTGCCACTGTGAATCCTGCTCTTCCGGACTGGGAAAGAGAAGCTCGAATTGCCCTCGACAAGGGTGCTCGTGGCTTTGGCGAGTTGCGTCCCGGTACCCAGGGGTGGGATCCACTTGGAAGTGAGGGAGGGAGACTTGCCTCCCTTGCTGGTGAGGCAGGGGTAGCGCTTATCTGGCACAGCAGCGAGCCTGTAGGCCATAGTTATCCCGGTAAGGAGGGGGGTCTCTCTGCAAGGGAGCTGATAGAAGTTTCTAGCGCATCTCCGGATGTCAAGATGGTAGGCGCTCACCTGGGTGGTGGGGCGTCCTTTTACCTATCAATGCCTGAGGTGCGAGCTGCCACCCCGAATCTCCTTTTCGATACATCTGCGGCCAGCCTGCTTTACGATTCTGGGGCGATTGCATCTCTTGTTGATGTGGTTGGCTCAGACCGTGTCCTTTTCGGTTCGGATTTTCCCCTGCGATGGCCGGGATCCGAGCTAAAGAAGGTAATTTCTGGTTTTGATGCCGCTACCAGCAAGGCCATCGCTGGGGAGAATGCACGCAAGCATTTATGTTGAAATGACTGAGTTGAACGAGAAGACCCACCGTTTGTTTGTAGCCTGTGAGCTTCCTGAAGATGTCCGCCATAGTGTTGGAGGGCTCGTTGATAGCTTGCGCAAACAGAGTGACGGTGCTGTGCGTTGGGTAAACCCCGATAGCCTGCACCTAACGTTGAAGTTCCTTGGAGAGGTACCTGAGCGTCAGATTCCTGCCATCAAGGTGGCTTTGCAAGAGGCCGTCGTTCGGCATTCGGAGTTCTTTCTGGAGCTAGCCAACATTGGTACATTTGGGGGCCGAGAGGGGTTGCGGGTGATGTGGGCTGCAGTGGCAGGGGATGTCTTGCGCCTTGAGGCTCTCGCTCGAGACGTTAACCGAGCCCTCTCCGTGGTCGGCTTTGAGGCAGAGACGCGCCCCTTCCGCCCGCATCTCACCTTAGGGCGAGTTAATAATGAGATTGCTACTCGTCAGCGGGCAGAACTTGAAGTAGCCGTTGGCAAGGTCGAAATTCCAGAGTGCGACTGGAGTACAAAGGAGATATCTCTTGTACGCAGCCGCTTACAGCCTGGAGGAGCACGCCAAGACATCCTAGCTACCTTCCCCCTTCGGGCGCCCCTTCCGCAGAGTTAAGCGTTCGAAGAAGATGCTTCGCCGTTCCGGCGACATGCGTAGGATTCCTGCGAGGAAGGAAGGGACTTGTGGCAGCAGATGCTCACCCCGAGCCCAGCGAAGAGGAGGTCCGCTCCTACTTTGACACGTGCAGCAACTGGGGTCGTTGGGGGCCTGACGATAGCTTAGGCACGATCAACTTAATCACCAAAGAGAAAAGGCGTGAGGCCGCGGCACTGGTGCAGAGTGGCCGCTCGGTCTCCTGCTCCTACCCACTCAATACCGAGGGAGGGCCGGGTAACCGCAATCCCGCTCAGCATTTCATGCGTTTTGGCCCTGCGGTGTCGACTGACTACATTGGGCTAGTGTTTCACGGATACGCTACCACTCACGTCGATGCCCTTTGCCATATTTTCTGGGAAGGGAGGATGTGGAATGGGAAGAATGCTAGGGAGGAAGTTACCTCCAACGGTGCTCGAACCGGCGCAGTTTCTGCCTGGAAGGACGGAATCCTGACCCGGGGGGTACTGCTCGATATTCCCCGTTTACGGGGAACGGACTATGTCACTCCCGATGAACCTACACGTGGCTGGGAGTTGGAGGCTGCTGCTGAGGCGGAAGGTGTTGAGCTGCGCCCCGGGGATGCGGTCCTAGTGCGCGGTGCACGTCCGTCCTTCCTCTCTGCCAATCCCCAGGCTGTGCCTGGCGTTCCTCCCACGCCCGGACTTCATGTTGACTGCGTACCTGTTCTCAAAAAAGTGGACGCTGCCATCTTGGGCTGGGATATGCTTGACTCACGACCTCACTCATACCCCCTTTTCGCAGATGCCCCAGGGGGGCCTGTGCATGTGCTTACTATCGTTTACATGGGACTGCCACTTCTTGATAACGCCTATCTCGATCCTCTGGCAGAGGCTTGTGAAGAGGAGGGACGATGGGACTTCTTGCTTTCCATTGCACCTTTACACATACGTGGTGGTACCGGCTCTCCTGTAAATCCAATCGCAGTGTTTTAAGCCTCGCCAAAACCAAAAAAACAGTGGAGGAGATTTTCCATGACCCAGAACGGAAGCGATGAGCTTCAGCCCGAGCGAGCGATGGTTGTCGTCGCCCATCCCGATGATGCTGAGTTCATGGTCGCGGGTACCGTTGCCAAGTGGGCGGCCCGTGGTGCCGAGGTGACCTACGTGGTTATCACAAATGGTAACAAGGGCAGCGAGGATCCAGATATGACATCCACGCTCCTTGCTGAGATTCGGGAAGCCGAACAGCGTGCCGCTGGAGACATTCTGGGTGTTAAGCACTTTGAGTTTCTTGGCTACGAGGATGGCTACCTCGTCCATACTCTTGAACTAAGGCGGGACATCACAAGGCTAATTCGTAGATACCGACCCGATATCGTCGTTACCTTTGATCCGACTGCGCGTTTCATGTTCGATTCTTATGCTAATCACCCTGATCACCGTGCCGCAGGAGATGCCACGGTTGATGCTATTTTCCCCAGTGCTCGTGACCGATTGACCTTTCCTGAGCTGCTAATTGATGGCCTAAAGCCCCATAAGGTGAAAGAACTGTGGATGGGCTCAGGTGCTGGAACAAACGCAAATGTTTGGGTCGACATCAGCGAGACCATCGAGCTCAAGAAAAAGGCACTTGCGGCACACCCCAGCCAGCTAAGTGAGGAGGTAGCTGAGTTTGCAGCGGAGATGGCGCGTGGGCAGGCTGGGGAGCAGAACTTCGAATATGCAGAGGCCTTTCGACGGATCATCTTCGACCAGCCTCGTGAGGCGCGTCTGGAACAGCGCCGCCAGAAATCTAACTAGAGGATTCTTTTCCTTAGGAAAATGGTGTTGCTCAAGCCCTTTGAGTGTCACGTCGTGTTTCTGGTAGGCGCAGGAGGTGGTTCCCACCATCCACAGGGATTACCTGACCTGTGATGTCTCCGAATAGATCACTTGCGACCGCCAGGGTGACATCCGCGCAGTCGTCGACGGTCGTGATGCGCCCCAGTGGTGTCTGTTCGATAAAGCCACGGGCCGTGGGGTTGTCGTCCGAGATGGAGACCCTCGCCTCGTCGATAGGGGTCCCGCCCCCGTAGTTATTCATGGCAGTTGGTACAAAGGTTGGGGCGACCGCGTTAACCCGTACATTATCTGGACCGAATTCGCGTGCTGCTATTTTAGTTGCGAAGTTGATTGCGGCCTTTGCTGCTGAGTAGGGCGTTAGCCCTGTTGGAATAGAAATTGCCGTGGTCGACGTAATGTTGATGAGGGATCCACCCCCGCTTTCCGAGAGAGCGTTGCCGAAGTGCTTCATGAAGTAGATAAAACCGAAGTATTGGATGTCCGCAACCTCGTGGAGTGTTTCCGGTGTGATGTCTTTGATCAGGGAACTCCGGACGATACCCGCTGAGTTAACAGCCACGTCTAGTCCTCCCCACTTTTCCGTAGCCCTTTGGGCAAGTGCTTTTAGATCGTCGTGGTCGCGACCGTCGCAGGGAATGGCCGTGCCACCAATCTTGTCCGCAAGCCTTTCAAGGTTCTCCACCCGCCGGGCTGCGACGATCACATCGGCACCATGCTCGGCGAAACGCTCGGAAATAGCCCAGCCGATACCACTCGATGCTCCCAAAACCACCGCTCGCTTGCCTTCTAGTAGCTTCACCTAATTACCCTCTAAACATTCGCTTCGCTGACAGGTCTATACTCTGTCGCAGGATACCCGAAGGCGCAGAACAGATCGGCTGGAGTGAGTGCTCCTGTCAATCGGACGTGCGAAGGAGCAAGTGATGCCGAGAGTCAGCGAAGTCGGCGGTATGGAGGGATTTGGCGGGGTTTATGCGCACCGTCCCGATCTCTTCAAGGGTTTCATGTTTAACTACGGACTGCTGTGGTCTCACAGCACACTCGATCCCGTTTTAAAGGAGCTCATACGGCTCTACTCGTCCAATACCAACGGATGTCGTTACTGAATCCCTGCTCGATCTTCTGCGGCGCAGGAGAATGGTATGGACGAGGAGATGATTCAGAAGGCGCTCGACTTTCGGAACTCAGACCTCCCAGATCGAACAAAAATCGCACTTGAGCTTGCTGAGGACTTCATTCTCAACCACGCGAATAATGTTGATGATGCGTTTATGGATCGCCTCAAGGAGCACTTCACCGAGGACCAAATAGTCGAGATCACTATTGGTATTGGCATCTGGGACTCTGTTCATAAGTTTAATAACGTCTTTGATGTGCCCCCTCCGGTGGAGGATGGGCTGTTTGTCGTTGGTCTCCCCGATGTGCCCGAGGACATGGCTCATCTTGTGACCCACGGGAAGGATGTCGAAGCGGAAGCTGCCGGGGGCGGCTCCTAAGTATTTGCTGGCTAGTTCTTCTGGTCTCAACGCCCCTGCAAGGTTCGGGGTTGCTTGGCCGGGTCTTTACTTCAGTTACGCCGCTTACGCCAGGCGGCAATGGTGATGCCCACCAGTAAGCCTGCCCCAAAGAATGTTAGGAGGATGTATCCCAAAGGGGCCTCTAGACCGGCACGTATGGTGTGCGCGCTACGAAATGTTTTGGAAGGCGAACCGTCATGGAGGCTCCGCCTTCGGTCCTGTTGCGAGCGGCCACTGTTCCTCCGTGAGCTTGAACCAGGTGCTTAACGATAGCCAGACCAAGGCCCGATCCTTCGTCTGACCGAGACTGCTCGGCCTTATAAAACCGCTCGAAGACGCGATCGAGATCTTGCGTTGCGATGCCTGGTCCTTGGTCGCACACCTCGATCGCGACCAGGGGGTCTTCGTCCCGTACCTCCACTGTGATTGAACTTCCCTCGGGACTGAACTTGAGTGCATTGTCGAGTAGGTTTGTGATGATGCGAACGGTTGCTATCTGGTCCGCCTCGATGGAGGGGGTCTCGCCTTCGGGTCCATGAATAAGCACTTTGGATGTTTCAAGTTTGGGTAGGAGGCCTGTTTGCGCTTCCTGAACAGCGGACCGTAGGTCTACCTGTTCTGCCTCTAGATGGATTGCTCCTGACTCGATTCGGGAGAGGTCTAGCAGCTCATTTGTCAGGACTCCCATACGCTCCACTTGGGTGCGGATACTGCCTAAAAAGGAAGACCGCTCATTCGTTTCCAAGTCGCTTAGTTCCAATGTTTCCACTAATGCAGCAATTGCAGCAATCGGGGTTCGAAGCTCGTGTGAGACGTTGCTGATGAAGTCGCGGCGCACATGGTCTACTCGTTGGATAAGAGAGAGGTCTACGAGAATGAGCAAAGCCGCCCAGCTTCCCCCTTCCGTTATAGGTACGGCCAACGCTCGCAGTGGGGTTCGCTCATGGCCAAAGGCAACTATCTTTGGCGGAAGTGTGTGGGGTCCTGCGATCGCCTCCCTCACAAGGGCGTCTAATTCGTAGTCGCGCACACTCTCGATTAGGGCGCGGCCTAAAACCTCGCTCTCTTCCATATCGAGCAGCGTGAGAGCCGCAGCGTTGGCGTATTGAACATCTGTCGCGGCTCCTAAGGCTATGACTCCGTCTCCGGCGGCAGCGAGGGCTGCCTCCAGGCGGGCGTGCTCTGCGGTGATGGCTTGAGAGGATTGTTCGAGTGCCGCCGCCATTACGGTGAACTCGTGTGTGAGTTCGGCTGTGGGTCCGGTAGTGCGTATGGCTCGAGGAGAGAGGCTGCTGCCGCGGAGGGCTTTAGCTGCTTTCGCTGTTTCCTGTACCGAAATGGCTACAGGGCGCAAAAGGAAGAAGACCCCAACTAAACTACCCCCACTCACTACAACTATGGCGATAGCGATCCACAGCAAGTTACTGGTTGCTGCCGCGAATCCAGCTGCGGCGGAAGCTCCCAAGAGACACGCAAGCCCGCTCGCTAAGCCCGCTCGCATCGCGAGACCTCTCACGGTCTTACCCTACCCTTCGAAGATATATCCACTTCCGCGAACTGTGCGGATTCGTGAGGGGTTGGCAGCATCTGGTTCAATCTTCTGACGAAGCCAGCGCATGTGAACGTCCACTGTCCGCTCGTCACCATTGAAGTCTCGCTCCCAGACTGACTCAAGGAGGTGCTCTCTAGAGAGCACCTGGCCGGGATGTCTTAACAAGAATAGCAAGAGCTCGAACTCCCGCGGTTTCAAATGTAGGAGGTCGTTACCTCGACGGACCTCCCGTCGGACGGTATTTAGCTCGAGATCGCCCGCTCGTAAGAGGTCTTCTTTTGGCTCTATTGCCTGTTGGGAGTGTGCACGACGAAGTAGGGCCCGTACCCGAGCAAGCAGCTCGCGCATGCCAAACGGTTTTGTAAGGTAGTCGTCTGCGCCCGTGTCGAGGCCAGCAATGCGATCACTCTCCCCACCCAGTGCAGTCACCATGATTATTGGTATCTGAGTGTCGCGCCGTAAAGCGCGACAGATACCCATGCCATCAACGCCCGGAAGCATCAGGTCAAGGACGATAATGTTCGGTTCCTGTTCGCGTGCTATGCGGAGACCGTCGTCACCACGAGCGGCAGTGAGGACTTCGTAGCCCTCGCGGCGAAGGTGGTAAGCCATCGCCATGAGTAGTGCTTCTTCGTCTTCCACAACCAATACGGTTGCCGTATTTGCAGGTGCTGAAACCATTTTTTCTTCAGACTCTTTCACCATGGTTTGGACGAAAGGTGAACGAGCAACGCATGCAATCCTCGCACAGGGCGAAGTGATGTGCCGAAAAGAGGCTAATTACTACCTTTTGCTGTGCTTCCATACCCAGATCTTCCAGGCGCTATAAGGTGGTTTTCGAGCCTTTCAACATCAGGATGCATCTTCGTTTTGGGCTGGCATTGTCGTTGTGCCACCCATGCGCTGAGCGATAAGGGATGCCCTCTCTTTGTCTCCAGGAGCAAGTTCACCGTCTAACACCAGCATGCTTAGGCGATCCTTAATCCGTGCGATCCATGGCCCTGGCTCCTTTCCTATTAGCGCCATCAATTCACGGCCATCAAGGGGGCTTTCAGCTTGCAGCATGGCGGCTTCCTCCACTTCCACCCGCTCGCAAGCGGCCTCTAAGCGATCGTGGTAATCGTTGTCGTCATAGGT